>Ga0228536_1000122_pt1 | contig 196877 bp, 186 predicted proteins | sample SJ1Smetagenome_FD_168611 | JGI IMG/M metagenome (GOLD analysis project Ga0228536, IMG submission 168611) | Enriched culture of PCE-dechlorinating microbial communities from Ithaca, New York, USA - SJ1.S | ecosystem: Engineered > Modeled > Simulated communities (microbial... > Unclassified...
GGTCACCACGTGGGGCACGGTCGCCAAAGTTGGGACGGTCACCCCGTGGGGCACGGTCGCCGTAGCTCGGGCGGTCACCCCGTGGGGCACGGTCGCCAAAGTTGGGACGGTCACCCCGTGGGGCGCGGTCGCCGTAGCTCGGGCGGTCACCCCGTGGGGCGCGGTCGCCGTAACTGGGCCTGTTGCCGCCGGCAAAGGGTTTGCGCGGCTGACGCGGTCCCCGGTCTTCCTGGTGGAAGCCCGGTCCGGCATCGCGGCGGCCGGGGCGATTCTGCGATGGTCCGGAGTGGTCTCCACCCGGTCTGCGTTTGCGGTCACCCTCGTGGCCAAAGCCATGATCAGGATTGTTCGGTCTGGACATTGTGTTTTTCCTCCACCAGGATTTGCATCAGTTGCAAAAGCCGTTCTTCTTGATTGTTCAAGTATAAATATCCGATCAGGGCTTCCAGCCCTGTTGCCATCCGGTAATCAACCGGGTCGGCGCTTTTGGAATGGCTCGATGGCTGGCTGTTGCGGCCACGGCGGAAAATTGCATCTTCTGCTTCATTTAACAGCGGCAGGATGGTCTTTGCGCCTTCAGCCTGGGCAGACGCTTTGACCAGACGGATGGCCTGGCGATGCAACTCACCTGAATTGAATACGCTGCGCCGGCACAGGGACAACCGGACATACAACTCATACACAGCATCGCCGATGTAAGCCAACGTTGATACCGGCAACTCTCGCCAGTCGCCCGTAAAGTCAGGTCGGATCATCGCGGGCTGACCTTAGGTCCTTGCGGGGTATCCTTGATTTCAAAACCGAGCTCAAGCACCTGGGCGCGCAACGCATCGGCCTTTTGGAAATCCCGGGCCTTTTTGGCGGCGGTCCGCTCCTCAACCAGAGCCAGGATTTCAGCGGGAATCTCTTCTCCCCGGTTTGGATTCAGACCGAGGACATCCAGCAACTCCCGCAAGGTCGCGGCGGCCGTTTGCAAGGCTGCCGGGTCGATCCCCTGCACAGCTGCAGCCGTATTGGCAGCCCGGACGAGTTCGAAAATGGCAGCCAGGGCGTCGGCAGTATTCAGGTCATCCTCCATGGCAGCGATGAAACTGGCGCGGGCCTGGCCGCACGCGTCCAGAAGGCTGGCCGCAACAGGGCCCGCTTGCTCAGCCAGGTCCGCCGGAGCATGGGACGCCACAAAGTCGAGGTTTTCGACGCAGGTTTTGATCCGTTCCCAGCCATTCTGGGCTGCAGTCAGCAATTCTGCCGAGAAATTGATCGGCATGCGGTAGTGGCCGGTGAGCATGAAAAAACGCAGGACGTCATAGCTGAACTGCTGGACGAGGTCGCGGACCGTGAAGAAATTACCGGCTGATTTTGACATTTTCTCCTGGTCGACATTGATGAATCCATTGTGCATCCAGTAGTGGGCGAACGGCTTGCCATTGGCAGCCTCGCTCTGGGCGATTTCATTTTCATGGTGCGGGAAAACGAGGTCCTGGCCACCGCCGTGGATGTCGATCGTCTCCCCGAGATGCTTGCGGACCATGGCCGAGCACTCGATATGCCAGCCAGGCCGGCCTTCGCCCCAAGGGCTGTCCCAGGCCGGTTCACCCGGTTTTTTGAATTTCCAGAGGGCAAAGTCCATTGGATGGCGCTTGCCCTGGTCAGAAGAGCCGAGACGGTCACTGGCCCCGGCTTCCAGTTCGTCGAGCTTGTGGTGTGACAGTTTGCCATAGGCCGCAAATTTGTCAGTGTCAAAATAGACCCCATCCTCGGTAGCATAGGCATAGCCTTTGTCTTCGAGGGTCTTGATGATGGCAATGATCTCGTCCATGGTTTCAGTTGCCCGGGGATGGACGGTGGCCCGCTTGATGTTGAGGCCATCTGCATCTTTGAAATACTCATGGATGAAACGGTCGGCCAGCTCGCGGACGGTGATGCCTTCTTCGTTGGCACGTTTGATCATCTTGTCGTCGATGTCGGTGAAATTCTGGACATAATCGACCCTGTAACCGCGGTAGAGCAGGAAACGGCGGAAGGTGTCATACGTAATAAAGGGCCGGGCATTGCCCAGGTGAAAAAAATTGTAGACAGTCGGACCGCAGACGTACATCTTGACCTTGCCGGGCTCGATGGTCTTGAGTTCTTCTTTGCTGCGGGTTTCGGTGTTGAAGATGCGGATCACAGTGTCTGGCCTCCAATAATCAGTTTGCGTCTTTGGAATGGGATTTGGCAGGGGGTGGCACGGGGCAGGAGAGGCTGGTCAGCCGGTCCTTGAATGGATTGTGGATTTCGTGACCAGTATATTCGGTCAGGGCTTTTTCCAGAGAAGCGACACGGTGGAGGAGCTGGCAAAGTTCCTGTTCCATCGGATCAGGCACCCGGTCGTGGTCGAGCAATGCACCATGATTGACAGGTTTGCCCTTATGGCGGACCAGTTTACCGGGAACCCCGACGACGGTGCCATTGTCCGGGACTTCATGGAGCACGACGGAATTGGCCCCGATCATGGCATTGTCTCCAACCCGGAAGGGTCCGAGCAACTTGGCACCTGCCCCGATCAGGACATTGTTGCCCAGCGTCGGGTGGCGTTTGCCCTTGTCCTTGCCGGTGCCACCCAGTGTGACCCCGTGGAAGATCGTGCAATTGTCGCCGATCTCGGCCGTTTCCCCTATGACAATTCCCATGCCGTGGTCAAAAAAGAGACCTTTGCCGATCCTGGCACCGGGATGGATTTCGATACCTGTCCAGAAACGGCCGTACTGGGAGATCCAGCGGGCCAGGAAATGCAGATGGTGGCGGTAAAACCAGTGCGCCAGGCGATGGAAGATCAGGATATGGAAGCCAGGATATAAAAGAAGGACGGTCCAGATATTCTTGGCCGCCGGGTCACGCTGGACGATGGATTTTGCATCGGCGAGCAATCCCATGGAGTTCCCCTCTTGCATCCTCCGTCACGCACCTTGCCCATCAGGCTTTGCGTTGCGGCAGAATGCATTTCGTACAGATTTTTGCGCTAAAAGTATATCATAGATCAGAGGCTAGCCCGGTAATCCAAGCAACATTTTCCGGAGCAATCCCCAAAAGCGCGAAAAGACCCGGGATGCCGTTCCTTTCTTTTTGACACCTAGCATTTTGCCAGGTGGGTGTCCTGCGGTGACCTCTGGTCTTTCTCTGTCAAGCCGAAGCTTGGAGACCTGACCGTATTTCACACTAACTCCAGACTCCCGTTTACGTCATGTTGGTTCAAAAATTGAAAGGATACGAGCATTCCAGGCTGTCTCCAGTATACCGTCTGGCGGGACTTTTGTGAACCCGCCCCTTGCATGCAGACTTGCCACTCTATTGACAGGCGGAGACGATATCCTGGCTCACTGGCCTGGCCCGGGAACCAAGCTATGGTGGCTGGATGCCACCACCAGGCCGGTCACAGATGCGCCGCAGGCAAACAGAGGCCAGGCAGCAGCGGCCAAGGTAGCCCCTGTGGTCAGGATATCATCAACCAACAGGACTCGAGCAGCTCTCAAATCCTTGGGTCCTGACCAGGCAAACGCACCGGCCAGATTGGCGAGGCGGGCTTGCCGGCTTTGCTGTGCGCTCTGGCGCTCAGTCTGCCTGGTCCGGCTGATCCAGCTGGACCAGTCCGGCAAGCCCAGCTCTGCTGCCAGCGTCCGGGCCAGGAGGCCCGCCTGGTTATACCCACGTTCAGCCAGACGACGGTCATGGAGGGGAACGGCTATGACAGCCGAATAGCGGTGTGGCCTTCTCCGGACAGCCTGTGCCAGGAGTCCGGACAGCAGCCGGTGCCATTCACTTGCGTCGGAAAACTTCATCGCCAGCAGACCCTCACGGATGGGGGGTTCGTAGTTGCAGGCAACGATAATTTCGCTTTGCCTGAGCTGCACATCGAGATGACCTGGCACCGGCGGTTGTGATTTCCCGGGCCAATCCAGGGTCAGGTCGTCTGGCCAGGGCATGACTGCATCTGCGGTCCGCCAGGGCAGTTTGCCCAGGCATTGGCGGCATAAATTGGGGATGCCACTGCTGGCGCTGACACTGCGCCGGCAAATCAGGCAAGTATCTGGAAACAGAATATCAGACAAGCGGGAGTGGTCAAACATCACAACCTGGTTGCTGCGATTTCATGCAGGCCAGCCACTCTTTCAGGCTGGTATTGCGGCTGTTGGTCTGGCAATTGGCCAGCATGCTGGCCAAAATCGCCCGGGACGTAACCAGCAGCAATTTTTGCCTGGCCCGGGTCACTGCCGTATACAGCAAGTTTCGTGTCAGAAGACGCGGGGCAGTAGGCGGTATGACGAGGATGACCACAGGGTACTCGCTGCCCTGGCTTTTGTGGATGGTAATGGCATAGGCCAGGTCCAAGTCTTCCAGGGCGCCACGGTCATAGCACACCTCTCTGCCATCATCAAACAAAACAGTCAGTTCGTCCTCTTCCGTGTCCAGATGGGTGATCGTCCCGGCCTCACCGTTGAACACGCCCTTGCCTTTGTCCGGTCTGTCCGGTTCCGCATCAACCAATGTCCAGCCCAGTTCATACTGGTTTTTCATCTGCATGACCTTGTCACCGAGACTAAAACGGACACCATGGGCAATGATGGCACTTTCTTCGTCAGCTGGTCCCTGCAAAGTCTGGTTCAAGGCCACTGTACCAGCAGGGCCTTTATGCGAGGGGGTCAGGACTTGGACATCCTTTTGGGGATCAAAACCGTACTGCCGGGGCAAAATCTCGTTGTAAAGCTTGACCACAGCCTGGGCCATGGCATCCGTCTGCTCTTTGACCACAAAGATGAAATTACTGGCAAAGCTCTGGTCCAGTTCCAGCTGCTGGCCTTTCAGGATCTGGTGGGCGTTTCTGACAATCAGGCTCTGGGCTGACTGCCGGAACACCTGGGTCAGTCGGACAGCTGGAACGATCCCGCTGGCGAGCAAGTCCAACAGGACCTGTCCGGGGCCAATGGCTGGCAGCTGGTCGGCATCGCCAACCAGGAGAACCCGTGTCCCTGGAATGACTGCATCCAGCAGGCTGCGAAACAAGACAATATCGAGCATGGAGACTTCGTCGACCACCAGCAGGTCACAATTCAGGGACACATCCCCACTCATTTCCAGCCACGCTGCGGCACCATCGGCCGGACCAGACTGGCCGCCAAAAGGAAGGGCCAGCAATCGGTGCAGGGTCTGTGCCGGGCAGCCAGTCAGTTCAGAAAGACGCCGGGCGGCTCGGCCGGTGGGAGCAGCCAGAAGCACTTTCCCCCCCTTGCGCTTGAAGCAGTCTGTCAGAACTCGGATGATGGTCGTTTTACCCGTTCCCGGCCCGCCTGTGAGAATGGAAAAAGACTCTCGCAGGGCCATTTTCAGAGCCATGGACTGCTCAGGTGCCAGATCGAGTTCCAATTCAGCGCCGGTTTCAGCAATGATGGACTCGGCTGCCATTTCGTCCTGCCAGGCGGAAAAGCGGGCTGGCGCCGTCTGGAGCAAACGCATGAGACGACGGGCAGCTGATTTCTCCATCTGGTAATAGATCGGCAGGGCCAGACGGCGACCTGACAGCGGCGTTTCATCGGCAAGCAGGGGTGCAAAAGCTCTGATGCCGGCAGTGGCAGATCCAGCCAGATCGTCAAAGGCAACCAGCTGGCCCGTCTGGACCAGGTTTTCCAGGACGGGTTGCAGATCCGTGGGGGACCGGTCCAGCATCTGGGCGGATTGCAGCAGCAGTTCCTCGCGTGGCAGCCAGGTGTGCCCCTGGTAGACTGCTTGCAGTTGCTGGTATTTCATGGCTCCTGCCAGCCGCTCCGGATGGTCCGGGGTGATACCCAGGGACAACGCAATCCGGTCGGCTGTCAAAAAGCCGATGCCGTCGATTTCCTCTGCCAGGTCGTAGGGATTATGGCGGATACGGTCCACAGCCAGAGACCCCCAGGCCCGGTAGATCCTGAAGATCAGGCCGGTCCCGATCCCGTGCGGCGACAAGAACAGGACCAGTTCCTGATACTCGAGCTTTTCCGCCAGCTGGGCTGCGATTTTCTCTGCTTTTTTAACACCAATCCCCTTGACCCTGGCCACTTTTTCCGGCTCGTGGCGCAGGACATCGAGCGTCCTGGCCCCAAAAAGACTGAGCAGGCGGGCAGCGGTGCGGGGACCAATTCCTTTGATCAGGCCTGAGCTGAGGTAATGGTAAATGGCATCTTCTGTCTCGGGGAGCACAGGCTTGCAGTGGCTTGCCTTGAACTGGCGGCCATGTCTGGGATGGTCGACCCATTCACCAGTCAATTCAACCAGTTCGCCTGGCGTGACACCGGGGAACTGGCCAACGGCGATGAAATTTTCCGTGCCACTGATCGCCAGGACCTTGTAGCCACTGACTTCATTTTCGAAGATGATCTCTTCGACCTGGCCTTGGAGGGTGCTTTCAGATTCCGGCATCGGCACGCAATGCGGCGGCTTTGTCAGTCCGTTCCCAGGGCAAGTCGAGATCCGGTCGGCCGAGATGGCCATAGGCTGCTACCTGGCGGTAAATCGGACGCAGCAGGTCAAGGTCCCGGATAATCGCTGCAGGGCGCAAGTCAAAATGTTTGGCGATCAGTTCGACGATCCGCGAATCTGCAATCAATCCAGTTCCGAATGTGTCCACCATGACCGAGACGGGATGCGCCACGCCGATGGCATAGGCCAGCTGGATTTCACACGACTCCGCCAGGCCTGCGGAAACAATATTCTTGGCGACATAGCGGGCGGCATAGGCAGCCGAGCGGTCAACCTTGGTCGGATCTTTGCCGGAAAAGGCCCCACCACCATGGCGAGCATAGCCACCGTATGTGTCGACAATGATCTTGCGTCCAGTCAGGCCTGAGTCGCCCTGAGGTCCACCGATGACAAACCGTCCGGTCGGGTTGATCAGGATGCGTGTTTTGTTGTCGATCAAGTCCTCTGGGATCACCGGATCGATCACCAGTTCGCGGATCGCTTCGGCCAGGACCTGGGAACTGACGGATTCACTGTGCTGGGTCGATACGACGACGGTGTCGATGTGCACCGGTTTGATCCCGTCATAGGCTACCGTGACCTGAGCCTTGCCATCCGGGCGCAGGAAATCTGCCATGCCGTTCTTTCTGACCTCGGCCAGGCGGCGGGTCAGGGCATGGGCCAGGGAGATTGGCAGCGGCATCAGCTCGGGTGTGTCTGTGTTGGCAAAGCCAAACATCATGCCCTGGTCGCCAGCACCAGTCGCCAGTTCGTCCGAGTCCTCACCGGCACGGTTTTCCAGGGAATGGTCGACACCCATCGCGATATCCGGTGATTGTTCGTGGATGGTGGTCAGCACGGCACAGGCATCGGCGTCAAATCCGGCTTCGTGACCGGTGTAGCCAATGTTCCGGACTGTGTCACGCACGATACCCTGGATATCGACATAGGCGCTGGTTGTCACCTCGCCCATGACGATGACCATGCCGGTTGTGGTTGCAGTTTCGCAGGCCACCCGGGCTTTGGGATCCTGCTCGAGGATCGCATCGAGGATGGCATCCGAGATCTGGTCGCACATTTTATCCGGATGGCCCTCCGTCACCGATTCTGACGAAAACAGCCAGTGTCCTTCTCGCTTCATGATTGATCCTGCCTTTCTGGCGCGGGGAATGGGCGCCACTTGAAATAAAAAAACCTCTTCTGGCGAAGAGGCTTGGTCATACAAAAAACAATCCTCATCTGCCAGGTTTTCACCTGCTGGAATTGGCACCGCTGCTTGACCGCGGTTGCCGGGCTTCAAAGGGCCAGTCCCTCCGCCACTCTTGATAAGATGATCCGATATGAAATTACTGTCGGTAACCCAAGCGACCTAACTGCCAAAAAAGGCTACGACGAGCCCATGATACACTGGGAGTCAATTTTTTGCAACCGGTTCGTGTCAGCGGCTCTTTGCATCAGCATCTTGGGTATAATGGACCCATAACAACCTGGTCGATCTGAAAATTCCATTCGCCCAGGCAATCTTTTTCAGGAGGACACAGACACATGATGGGAAAATGGATGGATTTGCGCAGTGATACGGTGACCTGGCCGACCGAAGCCATGCGCCAGGCCATGGCAACAGCCGAGGTCGGTGATGATGTGTACGGCGACGATCCGTCTGTTCTGGAGCTGGAGAAAAGTGCCGCTGAGATGCTGGGCAAGGAAGCCGCCCTGTTTGTAGCCAGTGGCACGATGGGCAACCAGCTGGCGATCATGGCCCAGACCCGGCCCAGTGACGAAATCATCTTGTCGGACCGGTGCCACATTGTCTGGCATGAAGCGGGTGCGGCAGCGCTTCTTTCCAACGTCCAGCTGCGCTGCCTGCCGGTGGAATACGGCAGGATGAGCCTCCACCAGATCGAAGCCACCATCCGCAAGACTCCCGAAGACATCCATAGCCCGACGACCCGCCTGATCTGTCTGGAAAATGCCGACTCAGATGGTACCGTGCTCGATCTGGCCTATATGCGGGCAGTTCGGGAACTGGCCACTCGATACCAGATCCCGGTCCATCTGGACGGTGCCCGATTGTTCAATGCCGCGACAACCCTGGGTGTACCCGCATCCGAACTGGCCCGGGAGGCTGACACCGTCATGGTCTGTCTGTCCAAGGGCCTGTGTGCGCCCGTTGGTTCAATCCTGGCCGGTCCGAAGCACGTGATCGACCTGGCACGGCGCAAGCGCAAGATCCTCGGGGGTGGCATGCGCCAGGCTGGCGTGCTGGCAGCAGCCGGTTTGCTGGCCCTCCGGGAGATGACTCGCCGGCTGGGCGAGGACCACCAGAACGCCAGCTACCTGGCCCGGAAATTGGCAACGCTCGGCGACAAATGGTTCAAGATTGAGCGTGAACCCCAGATCAACATGGTCTTTTTCCGGATCGACCAGTATCCAGTACCTGCAGACAGCCTCGTCAGCACACTCAAGCAGCGCCAGATCCTGGTCAATGGCGCAGATGAAGGTATCTTCCGCCTGGTCTGCCATTACTGGATCACCCCACAAGACATCGATCATCTCCTGGAAGTGCTGGCCGAACTGGCCGGCTGATCCTGATCCACAGGACCTGTCCAAACCAAAAATGAAACCGCCTTGTCGAGCGGAAAAGCGCCGGACCCCTGCACGCTGTAGGGCCGGCGTTTTTGCCTGTCGAATTCTGGCGGTTTTTGTCGTACGGTCACTGCCCCCTGCCACCTCGCCTCGCGCTAGAATTCCAAGCACAGGCCTGGCCAGACCAGTATCTGGCCATCCAGGATAAATGGCGAGGTGATTGTCGTGCAGCCCATTCTTCTGATCGATCGTGATCCCTACTATGCCAGTCGTCTGGCTGAACGTCTTGCCCACTTGCTGGATCGACCGATTCTCTCCAAACCAGCCCATCACCCCAGGCTCGCACGGGAGATCGAAGCCCTGGCAGAACATGGCATCGTGGTTGTAGCCGATCCAGCCTTGAGTTCAATGCTCCGGCAGGAGGACCTGGATGGTCTTGCTATTCACTGGATACCCTGGCAGGAATTCATGCCAGCCCATACCCGTGACCCAACTGCCTTGCACCGCCTGATGCCGGCCAGCCAGATGGCCAGCATCCTGAAAGAGCTGCTGCCCGATGGTGAGACCGGCCAGAACAACCAGCTAAACCAGTCATCTGGTGATCTGGTTCCGCTCTATCTGACAGTCGCACTGGATCTCGGCTGGGAGGGGCACCTGGCCTACGTTCAGAATTGGCTGGACCAGCAGCTCAACGCCGGTCATGAGGTGTTCTACTTGCCTCTGATGCCCAATTACAGGATGAGACTGGTCCAGACGCCTGGAAATGGTCCAAATTTGACCCACCTGCTACTGCGTCTGGCCAATGGCGACGCACTTTCACCCGGTGAACTGGGTACCTATCTGGAACGGCATGACAAAGGGTATTGGCAATTCAGGCCGGCTGAGCGTTCTGATGACCTCATGCTGGCCGATGCCACCTGGCTAAAGGCCATCGTCGTCCTGGCCCGGGAGAAAATTCGCTTGCTGGCGGGTGATCTTGCGGCAGGGTCTGTCACCAGCCTGCCAACAGTCCTGGTGGACTGCCAGGGCCTGTCTTTCAGCCGGGTTGCACAGATAGCTGTTCTGTCCGATCAGCTGGCTGTTTATCTGGGCCCTGAATCTGACTGGGCCAGTCAATGTGCGCAGCGCGAACTCGGCGAGCTGATTGCCCGGCTCCCTGCCAACTGCCAGATCCTGGAAATGAAGGCGACAGGCAGCCAAAATCCCACCCGGTTCAGGCAAACGTTGTCATAAAGAGGGAGTTGCTCTATCCATGATGCCAGATTATGCCACCCGTCAGCACCTGATCGACCGGATCCTGCAGTTACAGGATATCAAGGCTGAACCTGATGATGACAAGAAGCTGCGCAAACTGATTCTCAATGTCGTACTTGACCACTACTCCGGTTCACGTCTGGGTGTCCTGGACCTGCAGGCCATCGTAGACCGCCTGTTCCATGCCATGCGCGGGCTGGATGTTCTCCAGCCCCTGATGGATGACCCCGCTGTCACGGAAATCATGGTCAACGGTCCCCATCAGGTTTTCATTGAAATGTCAGGCCGGATCACTCCATCCCCCCTGCAGTTTGACCATGCCGATCACCTCGCCGGCATGATCAGCCGTTATTTTGGCCAGGCCAACCGCCTGATTAATGAAAAGGAACCCATCGCCAGCCTGCGTTTGCCAGATGGCTGCCGTGTTCATGCCGTTCTGCCTCCCGTTGCTCCTGAAGGACCTGTCCTTTCGATCCGGAAGTTCACAGGAGTACGTCCAGAGCTGCCAGAGCTGGTTCAAGTTGGGTTCCTCAGCCAGGCAGAAGCTGACTACCTGTCTGCCGCAGTGAAAGCGCGTCAGAATTTGTTCATTTCCGGGGGGACTGGAACTGGCAAGACCACCTTTCTCAATGCGCTATCTGCCAGCATTCCCCGTCAGGAGCGCGTGATTACGATCGAAGATTCTGCGGAACTCGATCTCAAGGATCTGCCTAACCGGGTCCGGTTGGAATCCCGCCAGCCTGGACCTGACCAGAGAGGGGCAATCTCCCTCAGTGCATTAATCCAGTCCGCTTTGCGCATGCGTCCAGACCGGATCCTGGTGGGAGAAGTGCGCGGTGCTGAAGTTTTCGCCATGCTCCAGGCTATGAACACGGGCCACCCAGGCTCCATGTCGACCGGGCATGCCAATTCTGCCCTGGAGATGCTGGAACGGTTGGGACTGATGGTCCTGATGGAAATCCATTTGCCCTGGGATGCGATCGTACGCCTGGTCTCGTCCGCTCTCCAGTTGATCGTCCATCTCGAACGCTCTCCGGAAGGGATTCGTCGAGTCAACCAGATTTGCCGGGTCAAAGCTGGGTCCGGATCTGGTTTCGAACTGGAACCTGTTAGTGTCAGCAGCTGGCAAGAGAGGTCCATCCATGGTGTTTAAAGAGAGTCAGACTGCAGCTTTTCGACAACGCCTGACGGCTCAGGCAGGGCAGATCCTGGCATGTTTTTTATTGGCTCTAGGCACGAGTCTGCTGTTTCCGCTCAGACAATCCTGGCGTCTGGTTCTGGCTGCACTGTCAGGCACGCTCTTTTACTTGCTGCTCAAGCGGCTGTTCCGGTATCAATCGGCCATGCGGACCAATGAACAGTATCTGGACATGCTGGCCTTCCTTTCGTCCCGGCTTTCAGTTGGAGAAACACTCGACAAAGCCTTTCTCAATTATATCCAGAAACAAGACCGCCAGAATCTGTCCTGGTCAGATCCAGGCTTCCAGGCCGCACTGCGCCGGATGGCCCAGCAGATCAGTCTGCGCGGCAATCTGGCCCAGGCACTGCAGGTATTGCTGGACAATTTCCCCAGTCCCAATCTGCGCCCAGTCATTCTTGCCCTGCCTAAACTGGCCACCATGGGCGGACGCCTGGACCGCTTTGTCAGGGACAGTCATCAATCACTGATGGAGTTTCTGGCATTGGAGCGTGAAGTCCGTGCCGAGTACAGCCAGAAAATCGCTGAAGCCTGGGTTCTGGCCCTGATGCCATTTGTCCTTGCCAATGGTGCTCTGGTGATGATTCCTGTCCAGGACAGGATCAAATTGGTATCAGATTCCAGGTCACAAGCGGTCTATGCCTTCGCGTATCTGGCATCCAGTCTGGCCTTGGTCCTGACCGTTGCGATCAGTCGTACGCCTTCGACTGATGCAGACTGCAATAAGCCAGGGCCAACAGCTAGCCAGATTCAATTCCAGGCGTTGCACCACTGGGGCCTGACCCTTGCCCGAGCATACCAGTCCCAGTTCTTGAAACAGTTGACCCAGCCAGTCCGTGAAGCCTTGGCCCAATCCCCGGCTCTGGCAAAGTCTTACTTCCAGTACAAGACCGGCCTGATCGTTGTGACTTTACTCCTTGCCCTGGTCTGGGTTGCTGCAGGAATGGCAGCCATCCTGCTTACCCCAGTGCTTCTAATAGCTGTCTCAGTAATCCAGGACCTGGTTCTGCTCCACAGCAGGCGCCGCCGTGCCAATCAGTATCGCCTCATCTATCCCCTGTTTTTCACATGGCTGGTCAATGGTCTGATCTCTGGTTTGTCAGTCACGCGGGTTCTGCATGAAGCAGGCGGACTCTGGCATACCAGTCATTCCGCCAGTGTCTTGACCCAGGACCTTGCTTATTTTCGCCAGCAGAGTGAAGGTGGCCGTCCCACCTACTGGATTACTGAGCAATTGGCGCTTCGATGTCCTGTTCCGGAAATCCAATCTTTCTGGCATGGAATGGCCCGTTATGAACGGGAAGGCAGCAGTGAGATCCTCAACCTGCTGGTCCTGATGGCTGCAAACTCAAGGCAATTGTTGCGAACGGGCCGGCGTCAGGAGCTGGAAGAAAAATCCCTGCGTCTCTTACTACCCATGATGATCGATCTGCTGATTGTCCTGGCCCTTGCAGGCTGGCCATCCTTGTCCCTGTTGATCCTGTAGGAGGTATGTCGTATGCAACAAGCACACCCCGCCAGACTCATCCATTCAAAAAAAGGGTTCGGAACGCTCGAAATGGTGATCATCATCGCCGTCATGCTGACTGTTGCCATGCTGTTTCGCAGCACACTGAGCCAATATGCAGGTGATCTGATCGATTCTGTTTTCAAAGAATCGATCATCGCAGAAATAGATGATTCCAATCAACCGTAGGAGGGCTGGTTCGATGATGTTGGAACAGTCAAACAGGCCCAACCAAGTCATCTATTCACTGGGCAAAGGAGAAAGCTGGGTAGATTTCCAGCTGGATTTCCTGATCCAGTCCAGGCCTGGCTGGGCGCTCGAAACAGCCATCCGGGTCAAAGACGGCAGCAGCCAGCTACTCCTTGATCTGTCAGGACTTGCTACGGCAGAAAGCATCGATGCCAGGAGCATGTACGTGCCAGAGCAAGGAGAGGCCCGCCTTAAAGCTGTTTTGGAAGCCTATGGCCGAGCGCTCGACGCACTCTTTTCTCCACCACAGATCGTCATGGCTCCCGACCAGGTTTTTTTCGATCCGTCTTCTGGCCAGGCCAGATTGATGATCCTGCCAGCCACCCGGCAAGGTGGATCGGATTCACTCGCAACCCTGATTCAATCCATGGCCAAGGCCTATCATCTGAAGCGGGAAACGTTGGACGCCTTTTTAGCGCTGGCCCAGGGCCTTGAACAGGCCAAGGCTGGTTTCGGCCAGGCAAGCGAACCACAGCCGTCACAATTACCGACTGCAGGTGACGACGCCACTCATCCGAGAAAGCCCCTGTCAGGTGGAAATAATCACACCACCAGCTGGTCAAAGCTTGGCCTGATAGTCGCACATCTGGTCTTGCCCATCCTCTGGGCACTCATCTGGATCGCTTCCCATAAAAAAAGCTGGGGATTTTCCGGATTAACCATCCCCGATTCGTTCAGATCATGGGGATATCCTATCCTGGGAGGGGCTGCCTTGATCCTGCTGCTCGTGGACCTGGTCGTCTCTGGCTTCTGGCGCCAGGTTCACCGGCTGGCAACCAGCACCGGGGACAAGCTGCACAGTCATCTGACTGCCAAAAAGGCTCCTTCCACTCCAGTCCAGGCCAGTGCAGCTTGTGCATCCGACCAGACGGAATTGATTCAAGTCCAGCAGTCTGCCTACCGGCTGGGACTTTTGTCGGTCGGCATGCCCGGCACGCCTCAGGAAATGGAAGGCCTCAGGGCTTACATCCTGGTGGATGAATTCCTGGTGGGCAGGGATGACGCCGTTTGTGACTTACCTTTGCCGACCGGCTCGGTAGGTCGCAGACATGCCCGGATCACCCGGCGCGAAGGATCCTTTTTCATCACGGACCTGGGCTCAAAAAATGGCACCAGCCTGGATGGCCGGCGCCTGAATAAACTGGAGTCCTATTTGCTTCCGGATCGTTGCCGGATTGAGTTCGCCGACCAGGCCTTCTATTTTGCCGCAGATTGAAGACCATCATCCCAGCCAGGGATTACGATTCACCGGGGTGTTTTTTACTCTTGCCATAACGGACAGCAACCTTGATCCGGTTCGTCGCCCTGGCCACAGAGTTGTAGGACCGGCGACGTTCCAGAATGCTGGTCTGGGGGTCAGCCAACCGCTTCTGGGCTCGTTCCAGAGATCGCTGGGCCCTGGCAACATCGATCTTGTCCAGCCATTCTGCCGAGTTGACGACAACAATGGTCAAATCCGGGGAGATTTCTGCGTATCCGATGCTTGATGACAAAACCTGCCATTCCTCCCCGATCCGGAACCGGGTTTCGCCGTCCTTGAGCGCAGCGAACATGGCCGTGTGCCCAGGCAAGATTCCGATTTCGCCATCCGCGGCCGTGACAACAACCATGTCGACATGACCGTCATAGATCAGGTCATAGGGGGTGACTATTTCGAGCCGGATTGTGTCTTCAGATGCCATGGTTCAGTCTTCTCCCTACACCCATGTTTCAGCGGGAAGCCTTGAAGGCACTGTAAACATCATCAATCGAGCCTTTCATGTAGAAGAACTGTTCTGGGATATGGTCCACTCCACCGGTGATGATTTCACCAAATCCGCGTACGGTCTGTTCGACCGGTACATAGCGGCCTTCGATCCCAGTCATGTCCTGGGTGACGAAAAACGGCTGGGACAGGAAGCGCTGGATCTTGCGGGCACGGTTGACGGTGATCTTGTCAGCATCACTGAGTTCTTCCATGCCGAGAATGGCGATGATGTCCTGCAGTTCCTTGTAGCGTTGCAACGTCTCCTGGACCCGCCGGACCACCCGGTAATGGGTCGGGCCGACGACCGATTCGGACAGGATGCGTGATGAGGATTCGAGCGGGTCGACAGCCGGATAAATGCCAAGCTCGACAACCGCGCGCGACAAGACCGTGATGGCATCCAGATGGGCGAACGTTGTGGCTGGAGCCGGGTCAGTCAGGTCATCCGCCGGGACATAAACCGCCTGGATCGAGGTGATCGATCCCTTGCGAGTGGATGTGATGCGCTCCTGCAAGGCACCCACTTCATTGGCCAGGGTGGGCTGGTAACCAACTGCAGACGGAATCCGGCCCAGCAATGCAGAAACTTCCGAACCAGCCTGGATGAAGCGAAAAATATTGTCAATGAACAACAGGACGTCTTTGTTTTTAACATCGCGGAAATATTCGGCAATGGTCAGGCCGGTCAGGGGAACACGCATGCGCACACCGGCGCTTTCGTTCATCTGGCCGAAGACGAGCACTGTCTTGTCGATGACACCGGACTCGGTCATCTCGTTCCACAGATCATTGCCTTCGCGAGACCGCTCACCGACCCCGGTGAAGACCGAATAGCCACCATGGACCTTGGCTATATTGCGGATCAGTTCCAGGATCAGGACCGTTTTGCCCACGCCGGCGCCGCCAAACAGGCCAATCTTGCCGCCTCGGCTATAAGGCACGAGCAGATCGATGACTTTGATTCCAGTTTCAAGCATCGACTCCTCAGGCGTCTGGTCCGTGTAGCTGGGGGCCGGGCGGTGGATTGGCCAGTAATCGCTGGCATTGACCGGCCCGCCTTTGTCGATCGGTTCACCGAGCACATTGAAAATCCGGCCCGTGATGCCTTCGCCGACCGGCACTTTGATCGGAGCCCCGGTCGAGATGGCTTCGGCCCCGCGGATCATGCCTTCTGTTGGATCGAAAGCCACGCAGCGAACAATGCCTTTGCCGCGCTGCTGCATGACTTCCACCGTTACGATGTCCTTGCCATTCTTGACCCGGATGGCGTCATTGATGGCGGGCATCTCATTTTCCGCAAACCGGATGTCGACGACAGGGCCGATAATTTGTGTCACATAGCCTGTAGCCATAAGTCTCTAGTCACCTTCCATTTGTTCGTAAGCCCGCTGCTTTTCTTGGGCAGATTCCTGGCCCAGGACTTCCGCACCGCCGACGATTTCGGAAATGTCATTGGTGATTTGGGCCTGGCGAGCCTGATTGTTCATCAAGGTCAGTTTGTACAGCATGTCTTCCGAGCTTTTCGTCGCGTTATCCATGGCGGTCATGCGGGCGGTCTGTTCACTGGCATAGGCCTCCGTCAGGACACCATAAACCATGGCATTCATGTATGTATTGATCAGGTATTCGACAACAGCTTCGACGGAGGGTGAGAATTCGACCTCGGCCGTTGCCTGGATGCCTCGGTTGAGACCCTGCATTTCCGGCGGGATCAGCTCAGCCATGGCCTTGGGGTTGACCGGGAGGACACGGGTGACAAAAGGCTTCATCGTGATCGCTGATTCCATCTTGGTGTAGATGAAATACACCAGGTCCAGCTCACCACGCGCATACAGGTCGAGGATGTAGTCTGAAATGTCACGGGCCCGGAAATACGTTGGGGCATTGATCGGGTACTCGAAATCCTCCACCACGGCAAAGCCGTTGCGCTCCAGACGCTCTTTGCCGATTTTCCCGGCAACGTACAGTTTGACTGTCGTGTTCAGGCCTTTCTGGATGTTGTCGACTGTCTTGAACTGGATATGTTTTTCTGTCGTGTTCAGCACGTTGAGGTTGTACGCTCCGGCTAAACCTTGGTCTCCGGTCAGGACGAAATAGCCGATTTTCCAAGTCTCGCCTTTCTTTTTCTGGCGCAAGGTGAAAAAACGGCTCTCAAAGTCGATACCCATCTCATCGAGCTCAACGATGGTCTCGGCACACAGCGTGAAGAACGGCAAGGTCCGTTCGAGAAGCTGGCGGGCACGGCGCATTTTAACCGCGCTGATCAGCTGCATCGCGCGGGTCATCTGCTTGATGTCCTTGACGCTGTTAATCCTTTTCTTGATCTCAGAAATCTGTGCCATAATCCAATTCTTCCGGCTGCCAGGTCTTGCGGAATTCCTCGACGGCAGCTTTGATCGCGGCAGCTGTTGCTTCGGTGAAAATCTGGCTCTGGCGCAAGTCCTCGATCAGAGCCGGGTGGTTGTCGATCAGGAACCGGTAGAAATCGGACAGGAAATCGCGCACATCTTCCTTGTCCAGGGCAAGTAGATAGCCCTGGTTGGCCAAAAAGAGCATGATGACCTGCTGTTCCATGTCCAGCGGGGAATATTGCGGTTGCTTGAGCACCTCGGTCAGACGTTCACCGGTCTTGAGCTGGCGCTGGGTCTCTTCATCGAGCTCGGAACCGAACTGGGAAAATGCCTCCAGCTCCCGATACTGCGCCAGGTTGATGCGCAGAGGGCCAGAGACTTTTTTCATCGCTTTCGACTGTGCGGCACCACCGACACGGGAGACAGACAAGCCCACATTGACTGCCGGACGCTGGCCGGAGAAGAAGAGTTCTGACTCGAGATAGATCTGGCCATCGGTGATCGAGATGACATTGGTCGGAATGTAGGCCGAAATATCGCCGCTCTGTGTTTCGACAATCGGCAGGGCGGTGATTGATCCGCCGCCTAAAGTCTCACTGAGCCGGGCAGCTCGTTCGAGCAGGCGCGAGTGCAGGTAGAAAACATCGCCCGGGTAGGCTTCACGGCCTGGCGGACGGCGCAGCAGCAGTGAGATCGCCCGGTAGGCCTGGGCATGCTTGGTCAGGTCATCGTAGACAATCAGGACATCGGCCTTTTCGTTGTACATCAGTTCTTCGGCCATGGCACAGCCGGCATAGGGTGCGATGTACTGCATGGAAGCTGAATGACTGGCACTGGCCACCACGACGGTGGTGTATTCCATCGCCCCACGGTCGGTCAAGGTCTTGACGACCGATGCGGTGGTTGACATCTTCTGGCCGATGGAGACATAGATGCAGTACACCCCTTTGCCTTTCTGGTTCAGGATGGCATCGAGGGCGATTGCAGTCTTGCCTGTCTGGCGGTCACCAATGATCAGCTCACGCTGGCCACGGCCGATCGGTGTCATGGCATCGATGGCCGTAATGCCCGTGTGCATCGGTGTCGTGACCGGCTGGCGGTCGATAATCCCCGGCGCCTGAGATTCGATCGGACGGCGGCGGGTCGTCGGGACTACCCCCAGGCCATCGATCGGATTGCCCAGGGCATCCACAACGCGGCCAAGCAGCGCCTTCCCGACCGGAACGGACACAGTCGTACCAGTGCGTTTGCAGAACATGCCCTGGTGGATCGCCTCTTCTTCCTGCAGGAGAACAACACCGATCTGGTCTTCTTCCAGGTTCATGGCGATGCCGTAGGTCTTGCGCGAGAACATGATCAGTTCACTGTTGCGGCAGTTCTGCATCCCTTCGACATAGGCGACACCGTCACCGATGCGGAGGACCTGGCCGACTTCATCGACGGCAGAATTGACCGTGACATCCGCCAGAGTCTCGCGCAGGCGATCCACCAGCAGATTGGTCCCGGTGTCTTCGCCTTCGATTGGCAGCGGTTCGGTTTCAAAGAAAATGTCCTGCCCGTCAGGCGCGACCGGAGATTCGTCAAAAAGGCTCAAGGCATCGGTCAGGTTGCCTTTGATCAGGTCGTTGAGATTCTCATCTGGGATCTCTTCTTCCCCGGCCAGGGCTTTTTGCGATTTGAGCTGAGTCATGATCCGGCCCAGTTGGCCTCGGATGCTATAGTCGTAGCGATACCCGCCGGCAAAAATGATCATGCCGCCGATGATCGAATCGTCTACCTCTGTGCGCACTTCGTACTCAGTGATCTTGAAATGGGCTGCAAAGCGGGCTGCGATATTTTTAGCTTTTTCCGGGTCGATCGCGATCGAGGTCACGATCCGGATCACACGAAAACTGGCATCAGGCATGCTCATTCACCCCGTTCTGGGCCTCCAGAGATTCACCTGCCGCAACAGGTGACTTGTTCGTGGCCATTTCAACATCAATGAATTGCTCAACCAGATCGCGCTGGCGCTTTTCGTCCATGACTTTGCCAATGACCTTGGAGGCTATCGCGACAGCCAGGTCCGCAACTTCATCGCGGATCCCATTGAGCATGGTCACACGCATCCGGGCGATATCGCTGTCTGCCCGCGACAGGATGGCAGCAGCCTCCTTGCGGGCATCCGAAAGGATCGCCTCGCTCTGGATTTCGGCCTGGCTGCGGGCATTGGATATGATATCGGCCGCTTCCTGATGCGACCGATGCAGGCGCATTTCAGCTGCTGCAATCTGTTCATTGGCATCCTTGAGCTTGCCATCTGCTTCTTCCAGTTCGGAAGCGACGTATTCGCGCCGGTTTCTGAGCAGCTTGAGTAGAGGCTTGAACAGAAATCTGTGCAGGATGAAAAAGGAAACCATCAGGTTGATGATGGTGAAAACAGCTGAGGAAGCATAGTTAGCCAGTGCTTCCGCAGAAAACATCATGACGAACGACATGCGGATTCTCCTTTATGACAAAGCCGGTGGCAGCACATATGGATGCTCCAGACTCATCAGAATGCAAAGATCAGAAGCAAACTGACAACCAGGGCATAGATCGCTGTCGCTTCCATGAAAATGATCGCCGTCATCAGCATGGCCTGGATTTTGCCGGCGATTTCCGGCTGACGTGCCGAAGCTTCCAATGCTTTGCCAGAAGCAAGCCCGATACCCAGTGCGGCACCAAAAGCAGCCAGGGCGATAGCCAGTCCTGCACCAATAGCAATAAGTCCGTGATCCATAATAAATCCTCCTCTTGGATATGAAATCAAATGGGAAACAAGCCGGCGAACCGGCCAGGTGATGAAACGATCACATCGAGGCCTTGGCCTTCAGTTTCGCCTTGGCTTGAGCTTGTTCTTCTTTGTGATGCTTGGATTCGTGAGCACTTTCGATCACTTCACCGATATAGGTGATACTCAGATAGGTGAAAATAATCCCCTGCAAAATACCATCGGCAATATCAAACCAGAGGCCCAGAAGACCAGGCAGGATCATCGGCACCACAATGTAGATGAATTCCATCAGGATATAGGCACCAAACACATTGCCAAAGAGTCGCAAAGACAACGAGACAGGCTTGATGAAAAAATCGAGAATCTTGAACGGCAGCAAAGCCGAGCTGGGATACGTCAGAGAAGCCCAGAAACCCTTGAGTCCAACAAACTTGATCGACATCACGATGACATAGATGATCGTGATCACGGCCAAGGCGATTGGGAATGCGGGATTTTTAGCTGGGGGAGGTATCTTGAAAATGCTGGTCAGGTTCGTCAGGGTGATGAAAAAGGCGATCGTGCCTACATACGGGATGACCTGCTCAGCCTGCTCATAGGTCATATTGGAAGATCGGCAGGTCTTGAGCAGCACGTCGACCAAAGTTTCTGCCAACTGTTGCCGTTTCTTCTCCGGGACACGCTGTGGCTTTCTGCCCAGGTAGAGGGCGATCACCAGAATGACACCCATGACCAGCCAGGACGCAACCGTGGCATCACTGATGATCAGATTGAACCCAAACACATCGATCGATCCGATGCTGCGCGGCACGATGGCATGCAGGATGTCTTCGCCAATGTTGTCCATCTCGAGTTTCGGGCGGAACTGTTCCAGCAACGCACGGAAAAATTCTTGCCAATAGTCCATAAGTTTACCTGCCTTACGGCGGGCCTAAGCGGGTCCGTCGATAATATGGGATAGCCTGGCCGGACAGCCGGGCAGGGGGCTTAAATGAATGAAGGGTTGCCTTTGTTTCAAGGCAACCCTCCATTGGGTTGTCTGGTTTTGTTATTTGGTTCCGAAGAGCCGGTCCCCGGCATCGCCCAATCCTGGGACAATGTAGGCGTGATCATTGAGCTTGGTGTCCTGGGCTGCACAGAAGATCGGAACATCCGGGTGGTCGCGGTGGAGGCGCTCGATGCCTTCCGGTGCTGCGATCAGGCACATGAACTTGATGTTGTGGATCCCTTTCTGCTTGAGGAAAGTCACAGCAGAGGATGCGGATCCGCCAGTTGCCAGCATCGGGTCGAGGACAACCACTTCCCGTTCCTGGATGTCGTCGGGCAATTTACAGTAATACTCGACAGGTTCCAGCGTTTTCGGGTCACGGTAGAGACCTATGTGACCGACACGGGCCATCGGCAGCAAATTGAGCATGCCATCGACCATGCCAAGTCCAGCGCGGAGGATCGGGACCAACGCCAGTTTCTTGCCTGCCAGGACCTTGGTCTTGGCGATGGCTACCGGGGTCTCGATTTCGACTTCCTTGAGCGGCAAGTCCCGGGTGACCTCGTAGGCCATCAGCATGGCAACCTCTGAGACCAATTCACGGAATTCCTTGGTTGTGGTGCGCTTGTCACGCATCAGGGAAATTTTGTGCTGGATCAGGGGGTGGTCAAAAACGAAAACGTTCTCCATAGTTCCTCCAGGTTTTTGAAGCCAACAGGCAATATTCTACACGGTTTTTGCTCAATTAAAAGTTCCCTTGGCAACTTATCTGCGATTTTTTGCCAGAAAGAGTCAGATTATTTAAAATTGGCTTCCTCGGTGGCGATGATTTCATCCACCCGGACCTGGTGGCGGCCGCCTGTTTCGAACGGTTCCGACAGAAAGGCATCAACGATGGAAAAGGCCAGGGCAGATCCGATGACCCGCGCCCCCATCCCAAGGACATTGGCGTTGTTATGCTGGCGAGCCATGCGGGCCATGTATTCATTGGTGCAGAGAGCAGCCCGGATACCTTTGTGTTTGTTAGCGGTGATGGAAATCCCCAGGCCGGTCCCACAGATGACAATGCCGTAATCCACATGTTTCTCCAGAACAGCGCGGGAAACTGCTACAGCAGCAGGGACGTAGCTGGCTGCATCCACAGCATTCGGTGCACCGAAATCTTCACATTCAATCCCTTGTTTGTGGAGATGATCCATGACCTGGCGTTTCAACTGGTAGCCGGCATGGTCACTGCCGAGTGCGATTTTCATCGAAAAACCCTCCTGAGCACGACTGGTTTGTTTTGTTTCACAAATCGGAAACGATTTATTTGGTTCATTTTACCACTGAAGGGAAGCAACCAACAAGCTGATTCCGGCTTTTGGCAGGATTTGGCCTGGAATCAGAACGGAATAGGCCGGTCCGGGTGGCGGTGCGTGAAGATCTTGTCTCCGGCAGCAAAATCAGACACTTTCTGGCCATGGCCGAACAATTTGTACTTGTAGGTCAGCAGACCTTCCACCCCTACCGGTCCGCGGGCATGGATCTTGCTCGTGCTGATACCGACCTCGGCCCCGAATCCATAACGGAAACCGTCGGAAAAACGGGTGGAGGCGTTCCAGAAAACATTGCCGGAATCGACCATCAGCATGAACTGGCGTGCTTTTTGCTCGTCAGCTGTGACGATCGCTTCGGTGTGGCCGGACCCGTGCTGATTGATGTGTTCAATCGCAGCCTCGAGGTGATCGACAATTTTGAGTGACACCTTGTAATCGAGATATTCGGTGTGCCAGTCTGTAACGGGCTGGCAGCCGAGCCGGCGGCAGGTTTCTTCACAGCCAAAAATCTCGACACCCCGGGCTTTGAGTGCTTCAGACAGAGGCAGCAAGAACGTATCGGCACAGGCGCGATCGACCAGAATCGTTTCGACTGCATTACAGACAGCCACATACTGGGTCTTGCTGTCGACTGCTATCTCAATGGCCATCTGCTCTTCAGCATCATCCGCCAGGTACAGGTGGCAGACGCCATCTGCATGGCCCAGCACCGGAATACGCGTGTGGTCCATGATGTAGCGGACGAATTCATTCGAACCACGCGGGATCAGCAAATCCACATCCTGGTCCATTTCGAGCAAGGTGTTGACATCGGCCCGTGTTTCGAGCAGATTGAGCCAGCCGTCCGGCATGCCGGCCGCCACGCCAGCTCCATGGATGATTTCCGCCAGAGTCCGGTTCGTCTCCAGAGCTTCTGAACCACCTTTGAGCAGCACCGCATTGCTGGACTTCAGACACAAGGTTGAAATCTGGACCAGTGCATCCGGACGGGATTCGAAAATGACCCCGATGACTCCGATCGGGCTCGAAACCCGGAAAAGGTCCAGGCCTGGTTCGAGTTCCGTCATCAGGAGGGTCTGGCCGACCGGTTCTGGCAGGTCGATCAGGCTGTGGATCCCTGCCACGACGTCCTTGATCTTGGCCAGGTCAAATTTCAGACGTTTGAGCAAGGGCGCCGCCAGGCCTTCCCTTGAACTGCGCTCGAGGTCAACCTTGTTGGCAGCCAGAATAGCCGGTTCATTTTCCAGCAGTGACGCTGCGATATTGTTCAAAGCCTTTTCCTTGGTGGCAGAATCCAGTGCCATCATCTGGCGTGAGGCTTTTCTGGCCCGGATCGCCATCTCTTTCGCATTCATGGGGTACCTCCCGACGTTGCTCGGGCACAGTCATGTTTCATGTCTGGCCCTGGGTTGATGTGGGGTCCTGTGGAAAATTGTGGATAATGTGGATAAAACTGTGAATAACTTGGAGGACAAGCCTTTCTGGCTTTTCGTGCCGTGAAACACCTGATTTTACGAGATCTTTACCTGGATTTCACAGGGCGATCCAGACAGCCTCTTCGATTCATAATCTCCATGAAAGCATTCTCCCACAGAGGTTTTCAGGTTTATCCACAGATTATCCCAACGTTTATGTGTCCGTCATTGACGCACAGGGGGAAAGGTTGTCATGACATCGGCATAAGATTCTGGTGTGCCGATGTCGATGCAAATGCCATCAAATTCATACAGTCGCACCGGTTTTTTCTGATACAGCCAGGCGGGAAAATTTCCCGGGGCATCCGGGCTGTTGCCCTCGGCCAGATAAGCCTTGATCAGAGGCACCGTGTCCTGGCGATAGAAATAGGTCGCAAACACAGCTAGATTGGACTGCGGATTGGCTGGTTTTTCGACCAGATTGGTCACTAGGCCAGATTCATCGATGGTAGCAATGGCATACCGGCGCAGATCATCATCCCAAGGAAGGCGCTTGGCCAGGATCATGTCCTCGCCATGAGCCCGGTAGTCGGACCAGGCATCCCGCAAGCGATAGGTGAACAAGTTATCCCCGGCAATCACCATCAGTTCGTCATCGAGGCCGAGCTGGTCGATCACAAACTGGATGTCACCGATCGCGCCGAGCTTGTTGGTGTCATCGGTCGAGCCGTCATCGAGCACGACAACCGGATGCCCTTGGCCAGCAGCATTTCTGGCATCCGCCCAGGTCTGGAACTGGTCGGCGAACAAATGGTTTGAGATGATCACGATCTGGTCCAGGTCATCAATCGTGTCCATTTCATCGGCAATGTAGTCGAGAATCGGGCGACCGGATACGGGAAGCAGCGCTTTGGGGCGGTCCTTGGTCAGCGGGTACAGTCGGGTGGCATAGCCTGCGGCCAAAATAATGCCTTTCATCGGGGTGCTCCTTTGCATTTACGCTTTTTTCGGATGTCTATAATAATGATACATCATGCAACGAATCATGCCATTGTAAAGTTTACGCCGTTTGTCAGCCGGACGGCCAGCAATTTTCTCAAAATCAGCATCAGGCGTCAGAAGGCTCAGACGGATACCTTCAGCCAGTTGTCCTTGCGGCAGGAAAATGTCGCAGGTCGCCTGGTACAGGTCCCGCGCTGCTTCGATGTCGAGCAGGCGTTCGCCATAGGGTGGGTTGCCAATGACCAGAATGGAATCGGCCTGGGTCCATTGCCTGAGTTCAGGCAGCCTGAGGCGCATCACATCCTGGGCCCGGAACCGGACCAGATCAGTAACACCAGCGACGCGAGCATTTTCAGCTGACAGGGCAGCAGCCTGAGGGGAAAGATCCGAGCCAAAGATCAGCGGTTTGGCCGCAGGACTGCGATCAACCCGGTCCCGGGCCTCAGCCTTGGCCTGGGCAAAGGCTGCCTGGCCGATCAATGACCAGTGTTCACCGGCAAAGCTGCGATTCAGCCCGGGGGCAATCCGGCGGGTGATCAGGGCAGCCTCGATCGGTATGGTCCCCGAACCACAGAATGGATCAAAGAGGACTTCACCCGCATCGGGCCGGAACAGGGACAGTTGAACCAGACCTGCGGCGAGAGTTTCCTTGATCGGAGCTTCGTGGCGCAAGGGCCGATAGCCACGCTTGTGGAGACCATCTCCTGATGTGTCCACCATCAAGGTCACCACATCCTGGACGATGCCAAACTGGATCCGGACCAGTCCGACAGCCTGGTCTTCACGGATCCGGCTGCCCGGAGCCAGGCCATACGCCTGGGCCAGCCGGGCGACGATCGCTTTTTTCAATAAGCTCTGGCAGGCCGGGATCCCGAACAGGACCGATTTTCTCGAATAACCGTTGACGTGGATGGCACAGCCCCGGTCGATCCAGTCTTCCCAGGGCAGGTCACGGGCCTGCTCGAAAAATGTCTCGAAATCGCGGGCTGGATACTGGGCCAACTGGACGAGGACCCGTTCCGCCGTCCTCAGATTGACATTGGCCCGGGCTGTCGCCAGGGCGATCCCGGATCCTGCATCGAGCACCACCTGGCCATCCGTGACCGTGATCTGCTCGCGGGCATAGCCCAGGCCCTGCAGCTCATCGGCCACGAGCGACTCCAGGCCGAACAATGTTGTCATCACCACATTCATGGCGTTTCCTCAACTTCCTGTTGTTTCATCATTTCCAGACCACATGCAACATCAATACAGAAACAGCCGGCCAAACACCAGCGTGATGCCCGAGATCAGCCAGGCTCCGACGATGTCGGTCAGCCAGTGGACATCGAGAAACAACCGGCCATAAGCTGTAATCAAGGCCACAGCCAGCAAATAGAAGCCGATGGCACTGGCCAGGAGCGGCGGCAGATGGGGCGATAAAACCTGCGGCGCCAGCAAGGCAAAGGTCATGCTCGCCGCGGTATGGCCGCTGGGGTAGGAACCGGATTTCATCACCACATGGCTGTGGTCCTGCGGCGGCCGGTTGACCGCAGCCAGCTGCTTGGTTGCCGTGACAATGGTGGTCTGCAGGAACATTGCCGAGGTCAAAACCATCGCCCGGCGCCAATCATGCCAGTAGAAACCGATGAACAAAGACACGATCAAGACCTGCAAAGACAGGGATACCACGTCATTGTACTTATGTGTCACGATCATCAATGGCCTCAGTCGCATGAAGCGAGTCCGCTCAATGAAGTTGCGGAAATGGCGATTGACAGGCTCGAGACGGTCATTGACCAGAGCCAGCGTCAAATAAACGATTATCATCAAGGTAAGAATGATCCTATCGTTTAGCAGCATAGATACCTCGCAGCGGGAAACGCGTGATCAGGGGGATCGCGGCAACTCCGGTCAGGGTGCCGGTAAAAAGACTCGTGAGCAGCAAAGGTGGCAGATAGGTCACCAGCAAACGCCATTCGCCAAGGAGCAGGACGGCGATAGAAATCTGGCCCAGGTTATGCGCGGCTGCTCCCGCCAGACTGATCCCGATCAGGGAAAAGACCTTGCCCTCCCAGCGCACCAGAAGCCCCATGATCGCAAGCGCCAGCAGACCGCCCGTGATGGAAAACAGGAAGGCCGTCAGCCCGGTGAACGTACCGACGATCAGGCAGCGCATGACCAGGATCGCCAGGGCATCGGTCCAGCGCAGGCGCACGAGTGCAAACAGGGAGACGATGTTGGCCAGTCCCAGCTTGATCCCGGGTACGGGGACAATCAGCTCCAGCGGAATCCAGCGTTCGACGATCGCCAGGATCAGGGCCAGAGACAACAGGATCGCATTGGTGGTCAGGCGGCGGGTCTTGTCAGTCGCACTCATCGGATGATCACGTCCACTTCCGGCTCCGTCACTTCACCCTCACCGGCAACCGGAGATCCGTTGACACTGAGTATCAGATGGCCCGGCACGCAGGCAGAGACCTGGCCCAGCCGGTAAACCCAGCCAGTCTGGACACAGACCTGGTCCGGGCAATCGGCCTGGCTGATCCGGATCCGGCCAGCCTCGTATTCGACTGTGTAGTGATAACCATGGGCATCCAGTTCAAACGATCCGGACTGGGACAGCTGGTCGGCCGGAATGGTCTTCACAACGACGCCGTCCACCGTGATGTCTGCCGACTGTCCATCGCCAGAAGGTCCCAACAGCAGCGGGCCGCGGGAAAACAAGGCAAGTGATACCATGACAATTAGAATATAAAGAAAATAATCGCCCCACCGGAGCCAGCGGTACCATGGCAGCGATCGATGTGATCGGTTCAAAACAGAGGCCTCCTGGCAGTTTACCATCACCAGTCCAGAAGGCCGGCGATCCAAAGTGCATCCCCATTATACGGGAAAATCCAGTCTCCGGCCACCCGGTTCTCCTGGGTTGGCACATGACTGGACGAATCCAAGTCGCAAACGATTACGAACAATAGTCATTTCTGTAAATCGCATGACAGGAAACAACAGAAAATTACACTGCTTTTGCGCAATTATGAATTGAGTTTGACAATTTATGATGATACTATATTCATGCAACTGAGCTGAGCATCTGGTGTTCCGGACCTAAGAACGAGCAGAGTGTCAGCCCTTGTCTGGGGCAGTATGTGGGGAGGGGATAGCCCATGACCAGACTGGAAGGTTTCATCGATCATTTCGATCACGATTACGCCATCATCACCCGCGCTGACCGCACCCTGGCCAATGTGGCCCGCAAGGAACTCCCGACCGATGCCCGTGAAGGCGACTTCATCATCGAAGCCAACGACAGCCACCATTTCCAGATCGACCGCCAGACCACCGAGCTCCGCCAACGCCAGATCCGCTACCTGTCAGGTTCATTCTTCGATTGACTGAAGGCCTGCCGATCCTCTACAATGTGTGATGCACGCGGTCGCGTAGCTCAGCAGGATAGAGCGTCGGTTTCCTAAACCGCAGGCCGGAGGTTCGAATCCTCTCGCGATCACCAGATCAGAACCGCCAGGGTCGTAAGCTCCTGGCGGTTTTTAATTGGTCATGCTGGATCTGCCCGACTCAATTCAATTCGCTGGCTTTCTTCACCCAAAACCAGATCGAGTCTAAGCACATCATCAGCATTTGCGAAGAAAGATCTAAATGCGATTGGAAATCCAAAATTATTCTGTAGTGGCTCGCTGATGCCCTTCTGATCATGATTCGCAGTGCCCTTGTCGTTTGTATGAGAAACGCTAATCCAGTAGAGCACGATTCTGTCAATATCATTCAGGTCTTGTCATCACATCACACCTTATAAAAAGCCTCCGTACGCAGTAGAATGGAATCAAAGCTGCTTCAGGCCAACAGCCAGATGAAATTTGCCATCCGCCTGTCTTGTCGGAGGTGTTGGTTATGTCAGAGCCATGTGTCTGTGCAGAGCTGCAGGAAAATCCGCAAGCTCAGTTCAACTTGCTGCACCAGATCATCCAGGACTATGAAAAAAGGGAGAGCAACCTGATCCAGATCCTGCATCTGGCCCAGGCACTATTCGGATATCTTTCCGAAGACGTGCTCCATTTCATTGGCGAAGAAATGGATCTGCCCCTGTCAAAAGTCCATGGCGTGGTGTCGTTTTACTCGTATTTTGAGACTCAGCCGCATGGCCGTCACACGATTCAGGTCTGCCTCGGAACGGCCTGTTATGTCCGGGGTGGAACTAAAGTACTGGACAATCTGAAAAAAGCGCTGGAAATCGACATCGGCGAAACAACCAGTGACGGGAGATTTACGCTCGCAGTCAAGCGCTGCTTTGGTTCCTGCGGGCTGGCTCCTGCAATCTCGATCGATGCAGTGGTCCATAAAAGGGTCAATCCGAACCAGTTGCAGGACATTCTGAACCAGTATCCCTGAAGTGAGTGGGGTGAGTTGGCATGTTTGAGCAAATGACTGGTCTCATCCGGTCTGTTGAGGATCTCCAGCGGATCCGGGAATCTGAACTCAAAAAACAAAGTCAGGTTACCCGGACGGTTCTGGTTTGCGGGGGTGCTGGCTGTATTTCCTGCGGCAGCAAATCCATCCACCAAACCTTGCTTGACGAGTTGGACAAAGCAGGCCTCCGTGACCATGTCCTGGTCAAACTGACCGGATGTATGGGCTTTTGTGATGTGGGCCCCGCGATGATCATCAACCCTGGCCATGTCTTTTACTGCAAACTGACTCCAGAGGCCATTCACGATATTGTCCAGCTCCATTTGCTTGGCGGCCAAGTGGCGGAGCAGTATTGCTATGTAGACCATCCCAGTGGCCAACGGAGGATTCGGACCGACGACATCGATTATTTCAAACGCCAGGTAAAAAACGTCCTTCACAATTGCGGAGAGATCGAATTCGACAACCTCAATGAGTACATCTCCAATGACGGGATCACCGCTTTGTACAAAGTCCTGCATGAGATGTCGCCCGAACAAGTCATCGCATCGATCCGGATGTCCGGTTTGCGCGGGCGCGGTGGAGGTGGTTTCCCGACCGGCATGAAATGGGACCTGGGGCGAAAATCAGCCAGCGAACAGAAATACATCATCTGCAATGCGGACGAGGGGGATCCGGGTGCGTTTATGGATCGCAGCCTGCTGGAGGGGGATCCCTATGTGGTCCTCGAGGGAATGGCTATTGGCGGCTATGCCGTTGGTGCCAGCATGGGCTATGTCTATGTCCGCGCGGAGTATCCACTGGCAGTGGAACGACTGACCCAGGCGATCGAGCAATTGCGTGCTGCGGGTCTGCTTGGCACGCGATTGTTCGACACCGATTTTTCGTTTGATGTCGAAATCCGGATTGGTGCAGGGTCCTTTGTGTGCGGGGAGGAGACCGCCCTGATGAATTCGGTGCAGGGTCAGCGAGGCGAACCTCACCAGAAGCCGCCCTTCCCGACAGAAATGGGTCTTTTTGGGAAACCCACGGTCATCAACAATGTTGAAACCCTGGCCAATGTTCCGTCTATTATCCGCAATGGCAGCGACTGGTTTTCCGCAATCGGAACGGATCAGAGCAAGGGGACCAAAGTCTTCGCCTTGGCTGGTGACATCAGGAACACCGGGATTGTCGAGGTTCCCATGGGGATCACCCTGGGTGAAATACTTTTTGATATTGGTGGCGGGATTCCCAACGGCAAGACATTCAAGGCGGCGCAAACCGGGGGCCCGTCTGGAGGTTGCCTGACCAGGAAACACTTGAATACGCCCATTGATTACCAGTCACTGGTTGAATTAGGAGCGATCATGGGCTCCGGTGGTCTGATCTGCATGGATGAAGACACGTGCATGGTGGACGTGGCGCGCTTTTTCATGGAATTTGTCCAGGACGAATCCTGCGGCAAATGTGTCTCCTGTCGAATCGGTACCCGCCGGATGCTGGATATTCTCGAGCGGATCACCCATGGCGAGGGTCGCAGCGGGGATGTTGAGCAGCTGATCGAACTGGGCGAGACCATCAAGTCGACTGCACTCTGCGGCTTGGGGCAGACTGCACCCAACCCGGTTCTGAGTACGATCAAATATTTCCGGGACGAATATGAAGAGCACATCCATGCCAGGCATTGCCGGGCAGGTGTCTGTTCGTCGCTCTTCCTCTCCCCTTGTGCGAATGCTTGTCCGGCAGGTGTCAACGTTCCAGGTTACATTGCCTTGATCGCAGCCGGCAGACCGATTGACGCTTATCACCTGATCCTGCAGGAAAATCCATTTCCCTCAGTCTGTGGCAGGGTTTGCACCCATCCCTGTGAAAGCCGCTGCCGGCGGGCCCAAGTGGATGAACCCCTGGCGATCCGCGATCTGAAGCGATACGCCGCTGACGAGGCGTTGAAATCAGATGCACCAAAGACCGACCTGATTTTCCCCAGGAAAGGCCGCACCGTCTCCATCATCGGCGGCGGACCTTCTGGACTGACTTGTGGTTATTACCTCGGGCGATTGGGCTATGATGTGGTCATCTATGAATCCCAGCCTGAAGCCGGCGGGATGCTGGCCTATGGAATCCCTGAATATCGGCTGCCCAAAAAGATCCTCGCTAAGGAAATCCATGCGATCCTGAGTGTCGGCATCCACTTGAAAACCAATGTGGAAGTCGGCAAAGACATCGACTTCCCGACAATCTGCCATCAGTCTGATGCCGTTTACATTGCCACAGGCACTCAACGTTCGCGAAAAATCGGTCTAAGCGGGGAGAGTCTGCCCAACGTCTATCACGGCCTGGATTTTCTGCGTGACATCAGTCTGGGGCTTCCAGTTGATGTCCATGGCGTGGTTGCCGTGATTGGCGGTGGCAGCACAGCCTTCGATGCCGCCCGGACAGCCTTGCGTCAGGGTGCAGCTGAAGTTCACATGCTCTATCGCCGGTGCATTGCCGATATGCCGGCGGATCTGCGTGAAATCACTGAAGCGGTCGAAGAAGGTGTCATCATCCATGAGCTGGTGGAACCGCTGGCGTTGATGGGCAATGCCAAGGTCGAAAAAGTGGTGTGCCAGACCATGGAACTCAAAGGATTTGATCTGGATGGTCGACGTCAGCCCATCCTGGTTGACGGCGGAATCATCGAATTCCCTGTCGACAGTGTCATCCCGGCCGTCAGCCAGTATTCAGATCTGCCTTTCGTCCGCCCGGATGAAATCGAGATGACCCGCTGGGGGACTTTTGTGGTGGAAAGCAAGACCTGCCAGACCACGATGCCTGGCGTTTTTGCCGGCGGAGATGTTGTCCGGGGCTCTGACATCGTCATCACGGCCATCGCAGACGGCAAAAAGGCGGCCCAGGCGATCGACCAGTATCTGGGCGGAAATGGTGTTCTGAACAAAGGAGAGCCCATCGAGATCCCTGCCGCAGTTGACGATGATGAATTGATCGAGCATGGCCGGTTCGCCATGAAAACCATCGATCCCAAGCTCCGCAAGCAGAGCTTTGCGGAAGTCAGTCAAGGCTTTCACAAGTTGGATGCCATGGCCGAAGCCATGCGTTGCCTGCGTTGTGACCGGCGCTGAGCGAAGGGAGATGAACAGGATGATCCACCTGAAGATCAACGATCAGCTCGTCGAAGCTCAAGAGGGGCAGACGATTCTGGATGTGGCTACGAACAACAACATCCTGATCCCGACCTTGTGCCACTTCAAAAACCTGCATGCGATCGGATCCTGCCGGATCTGTTCAGTCGAAGTCGTTGGCGCCAGGAACCTGATGGCTGCGTGTGTGACACCGGTCGTCGAAGGCATGGTCGTCCAGACCCACACGGCCAAAGTCAGGCAGATGCGAAAAATACTCTATGAATTGATGCTTTCTGATCATCCATCCGACTGTCTGCAGTGCGATCGCAACGGGACGTGCGAATTCCAGGAATTGGGTAAAGTTCTCCAGGTCAATCAGTCCCGCTTCGAAGGCATCCGATCCAAAAAGGCTGTGGATGACAGCAGTCCGGCGATCGTCCGAGATACAACCAAATGCATTCTGTGCCGTCGCTGTGTGTCCATGTGCAACGATGTCCAGGGCGTTTGCGCTTTGAACGCCCAGAACCGCGGATTTGCAACAGAAATCGGGCCCGGTGGCCAGATGCGCCTGGGTACAGCGGTTTGCACGTATTGTGGCCAGTGCACCACCGTCTGTCCGGTGGATGCCCTGCATGAAAAAGATGCGATCCCAACTGTCTGGCAGGCCTTGAGTGATCCAGCCCGGAAAACAGTCGTTCAGACCGCTCCTGCGGTGCGAGCGGCCCTCGGTGAGGAATTCGGTCTGGAGCCGGGGACCCTGGTCACGGGGAAAATGGTCAGCGCCCTGCATCAGCTGGGCTTTCAGACTGTTTTTGACACCAATTTCACGGCAGACCTGACCATTCTTGAAGAAGGGTATGAGCTTCTCAGCCGTCTGGCAGCACTGGCAAAAAAGCAAGGCAAAGTTGACGATCCACAACTGGCTGCCCTCCATCTTTCAAACCATCTGCCCGATCCAGTCCTCCCGATGGTCACCAGTTGCAGTCCCGGCTGGATCAAATACGCCGAACATTTCTTTGGCGATCTGCTGGCACATCTATCGACCTGCAAATCCCCCCATATGATGCTGGGAGCACTGACAAAAACATGGTACGCATCGAATCATGGGCTGGATCCCTCGGACCTTTATGTTGTTTCGATCATGCCCTGCACGGCCAAAAAATACGAGATCACACGACCCGAATTGAAAACCGGCGGCATGACAACGGTCGATGCCGTTTTGACCACCCGAGAATTAGCCCGGATGATCCGTGACGCTGGAATTGACTTGATTCATCTACCAGACTCGCGCTTTGATTCGCCGCTGGGGGAATCCACCGGAGCTGCGGCCATTTTCGGCACAACGGGTGGCGTCATGGAGGCAGCGCTTCGCACCGTCTACGAAGTTGTCACAGGGCGGGAATTGCCTTTTGACAATCTGCATGTCGAACCAATTGCCGGATTTGAGCGGATCAAGACCGCAACCATCCGGTTTGAAAACGTCTTGCCAGCCTGGTCCTTTCTCGAGGGAATTGAAGCCCCGATCGCCGTGACAAGCGGCCTCTCCGGCGCCAGTCAATTGATGGATGAAATCAGAGCCGGTACGAGTCCCTACGTGTTTATCGAGATCATGGGCTGCCCCGGTGGATGCCTGTCAGGCGGCGGCCAACCCCGGCCGACAACTCCGGAAATCCGCCAGTTGAGGCAAAAGGCCCTCTACCGTGAAGACGAAGGCAAGCCCCTGCGCAAGTCTCACGAGAATCCAGACATCCAGCGCCTCTATCAAGGGTTTCTGGGACAACCGGGATCGGAACTTTCCCATCAGCTTCTCCATACGACCTACCAGCGCCGGAACAAGATCTGATTGGATCATGAGTGTTGCGGCATGCTGAACGATTTGACTCCATCTCAGGGGATCTGCCATGAACAGCCAACCATTATTGAGCAGGCGGAAAGACTCGCTCATACAATTTTATTGGATACGATAAAGCCCCATGGATTGCACACCTATCATGATTACGATATCATAATATCATACAGGAGGTAGTTTTGTGATCATCAAACCGTCAACCGGATTGCGCAATGAATACACACAAATTTCTGAACTCGCAAAAGTGTCTGGCGAGCCAATCTTTATCACGAACAAGGGCGAGGCAGATCTGGTCGTTCTCAGCATGGAAGCCTTTGAAGAACGGGAGAAGATGTTCCGCCACCGTGACTTGATTTATGAAGCGGAATTTACTCGTCTCAGTGGTAAACCAACCTACTCGTCAGATGACATTCGAGATGAGTTGGAGAGGCTCTATGCCGCCGCAGAAAAGTAGGATCGTCTATCTTGAACCAGCGAAAGACGACATCCTTAGCATCGCTGGCTTTCATTTGGAAAAAGTGTGGCCCCAGTCGGCTAGAAGAATTTCAGACGCGATTGTTGGATCGATTGATCGGCTAGCCACATTCCCGCTGATGGGGCCCATTCATCCCGACCCTGTATTATCAGCCAGGGGCTATCGCAAGCTGGTCACAACTGAGTCATACGTTTGCATTTATAAAGTTTTCCCAGATGAAATCACTATCTATCGGATTGTTAACGGTGCCACTGACTATTCCCGATTGCTGAAATAGGTAGTCAGGTGACAGTACGGACCCAGGTCAAGGTCGTGTAATAAATAATGCCGCTGCAGCTCGTTTCCAGGCTTCAGCGGCATTCTTATCTTTTGTCAGGATCTGGTCAGTCTTCGACGTGGTATTTAAAGGATACTTTCAGTTTGGTCCGGTAGAGGTGGATTTTTCCATCTTCGAGCTGGGCGTCCATCAGGACCACCTCGGCGATGCGCAGGTCTTTCAAGGTCTTAGCGGCTGTTTCGATGGCATTGGCGGCCGCTTTCTCCCAGGATTCTGTACTGGTTCCGACCAGTTCGATGATTTTGTAGACACTATCTGGCATGACATCACACTCCTTGAGCTGGTGCGAGATTTTTCGCTCGCTTGAACGACGGAGAGATATGCTACACCTTCATCATAGCACAGAAGTCTGGTTGGTGTTCCTGATGTAGGCTGTGTTTTTCCCAGAACCGATCTTGATGATGGCCCCTTCCTTGACCAGTACGGACAGCGTAAGTTCGATGGTTGAGGTGCTGATCTGAGGCAGCTTTTCAGCGATCTCACGCTTCGACAATTTCTGCAGGGTGGTGTCGAACAATGCCCGGATTTGTTCCGGCTTGGAAAGACTGCGATTCTGCATCAGCTCGACGCGACTGGAAAACTCTTTGTATGCGTTCAGGATGACTTGCAGGTAATATTTGACGAATGGAGCATATGTATTTTCACCTTCGTGCCAGTGGCTGGAGCTGTCTTGCAATGCTTCGTAATAAGTCTCTTTTGTTTTTTCAATGATCAGTTCCATGCTAATGTATTTTCCGACCAAGTATCCGGACCGGTACAAAAGCAACAGGGTTAATAACCGGCTCATGCGGCCATTCCCATCATTAAAGGGGTGAATACAGAGAAAATCCAAGATGAACATCGCGATCAGCAGCAAAGGGTCATATTTGTCCGCCTGGATCGCTTCGATAAATGTTTCAGTCAGTCTGTCAACCGCCTCTGGCGTTTCAAAAGCAGCCAATGGCTGGAAGCGGATTTTGCTGATTCCGTTCGCATCCGTTTCGGCAATGATGTTATCGGTGTTTTTAAATCGTCCACCGATTGAAGAAGGATTAAACTGGTAAAGATCCCGGTGCAGCTGCAAAATGATGTTCGTTCTGGGCACAATGAAATCATAGCTGTCGTGAATCAAGGCCAGCACTTCGCGGTAACCGGCGATTTCCTGCTCCGAGCGGTTTTTCGGCTCCACCTTGTCTTGAACCAAGGCCTCGAGCCGTTCATCCGACGTGTAAATGCCTTCGATCCGGTTGGATGCGCCTGTGCTCTGGATTTTGGCAACATCCAGCATCGCGCTCAAAATGTCCGGTCTGGCTTCGATATACAAGTCCTGCTTGCCGCGATATTCGTGAATCGCAGACACCAGATTCATGATCTCATAGCTCATCAGATTATCTGGGAGCATGGAATAATCAAATTCTCTCATGATCTGCATCCTTTCTGCCCAAAGAAAACCCTTTCTGCATTATTGTACATCATTTTAATGCAGAAAGGGTCAATGGTGGGCAGATGATGTCTTGATTTGCTCGGATGAATTAATCGCTCATCGTGTCTGTAATATTCTTACCCGATCCCGGCGTGGTACTCCTGCAAGGACTTGATCTTGGTTCCGGTATGCCCGTTCCGGATATAGGCGGCGATGCCGCGGACACTGGCCAGAGCCGCAGTCATCGTCGTGATGTAGGGGATCTTGGCCCGGATGGCGGCCTTGCGGATATACGAGTCATCAAATTGGCTGAGCTTGCCGGATGCGGTATTGATCACGAGCTGGATTTCCTTGCTGGTGATGCCATCGACGATATTGGGCCGGCCTTCGTGCTGCTTGAGGATTGGCTCGGCAGCCACACCCTGGGCCAGGAGGTAGTCGCAGGTGCCGCGGGTCGCCTTGATCCTGAAACCAAGTTCGGCGAAAATGCGCGCCGCTTTCAGGGCCTCCTGCTTGTCCGCGTCGATGACGCTGATCAGGACCGTGCCAGAGGTCGGCAAGGTGGACTGGGCGCCTTCCTGGGCTTTGAGATAGGCCAGTTCAAAGGAGTCGGCCATCCCCAGGACTTCACCCGTGGAACGCATTTCCGGACCGAGGACCGGATCGACCTCCGGGAACATGTTGAAAGGGAAAACGGATTCCTTGACCCCAAAGTGAGGGATCTTTTTGTGCTCCAGGATCGCCAGGTCCGTCGGACGGCCCTCGTGGGTAGCCATGATCAGTTCGGTTGCGATCCGGGCCATCGAAATATTGCAGACCTTGGAGACCAGCGGCACGGTGCGGGATGCGCGCGGATTGGCCTCGAGAACATAGACCGTGTCGTCGCTGATCGCATACTGCATGTTCATCAGGCCGATGACGTTCAGGGCTTTGGCGATCTGCTGGGTGTAGGTGACGATGGTCTCGACATGCTTAGGTGCAATGCTGACTGGCGGGATGACGCAGGCTGAGTCGCCGGAATGGATGCCCGCCAGTTCGATGTGTTCCATCACGGTCGGGACAAATGCGTCGACGCTGTCGCTGATCGCATCGGCTTCGCATTCCAAGGCACTGGAGAGGAAGCGGTCGATCAGGATCGGCCGGTCGGGGGTCACGCCGACGGCCGCAGCCATGTAGTGGCGCAGCATGTCTTCATCGTGGACGATCTCCATGCCGCGGCCGCCCAGAACGTACGAAGGGCGGACCATCAGCGGATAGCCGAGACGGCCGGCAATTGCCAGCGCATCGTCGATGGTGACAGCCATGCCGGATTCCGGCATCGGTATGTGCAGCTCGTCCATGATCGCCCGGAAGCGGTCGCGGTCTTCGGCGAGATCAATCGTGTCTGGCGTTGTGCCCAGGATCTTGACCCCCGCTTTTTCCAGCTCGCCGGCAATGTTCAGCGGCGTCTGGCCGCCGAACTGGGCGATGACGCCTAGAGGCTTTTCTTTTTCATAAATGCTCAGGACGTCTTCAACAGTAAGAGGCTCGAAATAGAGCTTATCCGAGGTGTCATAGTCGGTGGAGACCGTCTCGGGGTTGCAGTTGACGATGACCGACTCATAGCCGAGGTCGCGCAGGGCAAAGGCCGCATGGACGCAGCAATAGTCGAACTCGATGCCCTGGCCGATCCGGTTCGGGCCGCCGCCCAGGATCATGACTTTCGGGCGGTCGCTGACAGGCGCCTGGTCCGGGGCATTGTAGGTGGAGAAATAGTAAGCCGCATTCTCGACACCGCTGACCGGCACCGCTTCCCAGCCTTCGACCACACCGAGAGCAGTGCGGCGCTGGCGGATGCCTGCTTCCGGCAGATCCAGAAGCTGAGCCAGATAGCGGTCGGCAAAGCCATCGCGTTTCGCCGCAATCAGCAACGCTTCTGGCAATTGTTTGCCTTTGTAGCTGAGGATTTGCTCCTCCAGCTGGACGAGCTCTTGCATCTGCCGCAGGAAATAAGGCTTGATGTAAGTCAGACGATACAGATCATCAATGTCGGCGCCTTTGCGCAGGGCTTCGTAAAGAATGAACTGTCGTTCGCTGGTCGGTTCGGCGAGCAGTGCGAGCAATTCCTCCAGGGATTTGCTGTTGAAATCGCGGGCGAAACCAAGGCCGTAGCGGCCGATCTCCAGCGAGCGGATCGCCTTCTGCAGGGCTTCCTTGTAGTTCTTGCCGATGCTCATGACTTCACCGACAGCCCGCATCTGGGTGCCGAGCTTGTCTTGCACGCCTTTGAATTTTTCAAAGGCCCAACGGGCGAACTTGATCACGACATAGTCGCCGGACGGGGTGTAGCGGTCGAGGGTGCCTTCGCGCCAGTAGGGGATCTCATCCAATGTCAGGCCGGCGGCCAGCATGGCCGAGATCAGGGCGATCGGGAAACCAGTTGCTTTGGAGGCCAGCGCGGACGAACGCGAGGTGCGCGGGTTGATTTCAATGATCACGACCCGGCCGGTCTTGGGATCGTGGGCAAACTGGACATTGGTACCGCCGATGACCTCAATCGCTTCGACAACAGCATAGGCATAGCGCTGCAGGCGTTCCTGGAGTTCCTTGCTGATCGTCAGCATCGGCGCCGAGCAGAACGAGTCTCCGGTATGGACACCGATCGCGTCGATGTTCTCGATGAAGCAGACCGTGATCATTTTGTTGTTGGCGTCACGAACGACTTCGAGCTCGAGCTCTTCCCAGCCGAGGACGGATTCTTCGACCAGGATCTGGCCGACCATGCTGGCCTGGATGCCGCGCTGGGCGATCGTCTGCAGTTCTTCGAGGTTATAGACCAGGCCGCCGCCAGTGCCGCCCATGGTGTAGGCCGGGCGGATGACGACCGGGTAGCCGAGTTCCGCCGCGATCGCTTCGGCTTCGGGCACGGTGTAGGCCGGTTTGCTGCGCGGCATCTCGATGCCGAGCCGGGCCATGGTTTCCTTGAAAGCGATACGGTCCTCGCCGCGCTCGATGGCATCGATCTGGACGCCGATCACCTGGACGCCATATTGCTCGAGGACGCCCTGTTGGCTGAGTTCCGAGCAGAGGTTGAGTGCTGACTGGCCGCCGAGATTGGGCAGAACCGCATCCGGGCGCTCCTTGGCAATGATGTCAGTCAGCCGCGGCACATTGAGCGGCTCGATGTAGGTGACATCGGCGATCTCCGGGTCGGTCATGATGGTGGCGGGGTTGGAATTGACCAGGACGATCGAGTAGCCGAGTTTCCTCAGGGCCTTGCAGGCCTGGGTGCCGGAATAGTCGAATTCGCAGGCTTGGCCGATCACGATCGGACCGGATCCAATGATCAGGATCTTGTGGATATCGCTTCTCTTGGGCATGGTGATGGCCTCCATTGGCAATCAGCGTGTGCTTCTATGCAGTTGTTGGGGTTCTACCCTATCAATATACCAGAATTTATAGCCTGAGCGCCCATTCCCGGGCATCCCAGGTTCCGGTCACGATGTCCTCGTAGAACTCAGGTTCGTGGCTGACCATCAGGATCGTCCCCTGGTAGGCCTGCAGGGCTGATTTCAGGACGTCCTTGGCCACGACATCGAGGTGGTTGGTCGGTTCGTCGAGGATGAGCACATTGTGCTTGCGGTTCATCAGCTTGCAAAAGCGCAGCTTGGCCTGCTCTCCGCCGCTGAGCACGGAGACCTTGCTTTCGATGTGCTTGGTGGTCAGTCCACACTTGGCCAGGGCCGCGCGCAGTTCGGCATTGCTCATCGACGGGAATTCATCACCCAGGTTTTCCAGACAGGTGCGTGACTTGTCAGCCACATTTTCCTGCTCGAAATAGCCAATCGACAGGTAGTCCCCCTGCTGATGATCCCCGGAAAGTGCTGGCACCAGACCGAGCAGACTTTTCAAGAGCGTCGACTTGCCGATGCCATTGGCGCCGACCAGGGAGATCTTCTGGCCGCGTTCCAGCTGCAAATTGATCGGCCGGCTCAAGGGCTCGGTATAGCCGATCACCATGTCGCGGGCCTCAAAAACGACCCGGCTGGGAGCCCGGTCAGATTTGAAGACAAAGACCGGAACCGGTCGCTCCTGGTCCAGCTCGATCGTCTCCATCTTGTCGATTTTTTTCTGGCGGCTCATCGCCATGTTCCGGGTGGCCACCCGGGCCTTGTTGCGGGCGACGAAATCCTTGAGCTCAGCGATCTCCTTCTGTTGCCGTTCGTAGGCACTCTGCCGCTGAGATTTCTGGATTTCATAGACCTCGAGGAAATGGTCGTAGTCGCCAGTGTAGCGATCCAAACGGCAATTGCTGACATGGTAGACCACATTGATCACGCTGTTCATGAAGGAAACATCGTGGGAAATCAGGATGAAGGCATTCTCGTAATTGAGGAGGTATTGCTTGAGCCACGTAATGTGCTCCACATCGAGGTAGTTGGTTGGCTCGTCCAAAAGCAGGATGTCGGGCTTTTCCAAGAGCAGCTTGGCCAGAAGGACCTTGGTCCGCTGCCCGCCGCTCAAGGCTGTGACATCGGTATCGAGGCCGAAGGCGGTCAAGCCCAGGGCCCGGGCGGTCTCATCGATCTTGGCATCCATGGTGAAATAGTCGCTGTGCTCGATATCGGTCTGCAGCTCGCCCATTTCCTCCATCAGGGTCATCATGGTGTCTTCGTCCGCTTCGCCGAGCAGCAGATAGATTTCTTCCAATCGCGCCTGCTTCTGGTTGAGGTCATCAAAGGCTTGCCGCAAGACATCACGGATCGACAATCCCGGCGTCAGGATCGCATGCTGGTCCAGATAGCCGGACTTGACGCCCCTGGCCCAGAGAATGGTGCCCTCATCCGGATCCATGTGCGAGGTGACCATGCGCATGAAGGTCGATTTGCCCTCACCATTCGCCCCGACCAGGCCAATATGCTCACCCCGGAGCAGCCGGAACGACACATCTTCAAAAATGGCCCGGTCGCCAAAGCCATGACTCAACCCTTCAACTGTCAACAAACTCATCCCGGAAAACCTCGTACTTATATAATCTCTTCAAGCGGAAACTGGAGATCATTGTAGCAGAGACGGGGGCATTTTGCTTGGATTCCAAGCGGTCCACCCCTCGCCCCCTCGCCCCTTCGCGCCTTGCGCACCTGGCACCCCTTGAACCTCACGCTCGGCGCCGGCGCCAGAGGCCCTCTCCCACGACTGCCCCGGCCAGGATCAGGATCGCACCCAGGATCTGGACCGGCAGTAAAACTTCCCTTAAAAAGACAACTGAGAGCAAGACCGCTGCCAAAGGGTCCAGATAGCCGCTGATGACGACGGTCTGGACCGGCAGATGGCCAATCGAGGAGAAATATAGATAGCATCCTATGCCGGTATTCACGAGGCCAAGGACTAGGATTGGCAACCAACTGGTAGCCGGTATATGAATATCAAGACCCTGTCGCAGACCCACATAGCCTGCAACGGTCAGAAAACTGAACAGCAGCTGGAGCATGGCATTTTCCAGGCCCTGAATGCTCTTGGCCTTTTTATTCAGGATGACCATCAGTGCGTAGAGAAGCGCTGACAGACCCCCAAAAAGCAACCCCAGGGCTGATTTCCCATCCTGACAGGCCTGGTGATTGATCAGAAAAAACCCAGCCACGACAACGGCAAAGCCCATGAGCTTTGACAGGGTCAGTTTTTCCCGGAAAAGAAGTGGCGACAGAACCATGACAATCATTGGACCACAATAATAGGCCAATGTTGCCAGACTGACGCCGATCTGCTGGTAGGCTTCATAGAGGAACATCCAGCTGGCGCCCATCGCCATGCCCGAAAGAATGAGGAAAGCCAGGTGACGCCTGTTGTGCCGGAACGTTAACGGAGCCTTGCTCAGCTTGAAAATCGCCAATAAGAGCAGACTGCCGATAAATGTCCTCAGCAACACGATCTGCGTACTGGGCAGGGCGATCTGGCTGGCTACGATACCATTGGAGCCAAAGAGCAGCAAGGCCAGGATATATTTGATATAGGCTTTCTGCATCGGCGATTCTCTCCAATCGGTTATGCACATTATTGACGACTTGAATATTCGCCACGAACAGTTTATCGTGGGATCATCCATGATATAAGCGAATAATTATCATTATTTGCATGATATTTTCAGATGTAAAAGGATCAGCCAATGGACATGAATCTTCAGAAATACAGGGCTTTGGTCAAAACCGTGGAGACTGGCAGCCTGACCAAAGCGGCCGAGGTCCTCTCCTACTCCCAGTCCGGGATCAGCCGGATGATTCAGGATCTGGAAAAGGATTGGCAGGTCGCCCTTCTTGAGCGGAGCCGATCCGGTGTCCGTCTGACCTCTGATGGTATGACCCTGCTGCCCCATATGAAAGCGGTTTTGGAGTCTTATCAGACGCTGCAACAGCACGTCGATGAGATCAATGGCTTGCAAGCCGGACTGATCCGAATAGGGACTTTCTCGAGTGTTGCTACACATTGGCTACCCTACATCATCCAGGCCTTCCAGAAAGATTACCCTAACATTGATTATGAATTGCTGCTGGGTGATTACACAGAAATCGAAGCCTGGATTCTCGAAGGCCGGGTCGACTGCGGATTTTTACGTTTGCCTGCTCACCCGGAACTGGAGACGATCTTTCTGGAACAGGATAAGCTGCTGGTTATCCTGCCGGAAAATCACCCCTTGGCCCAGGCTGAGCACTTTCCCGTCCAAGCGCTGGTCAATGATCCCTTCATGCTGCTGGAAAAGGGTGCAAAGGCCGAAATATCCGAAATATTTGCCAAAAACAACCTGACACCCCGTGTACAACTGACCACCTGGGATGATTATGCCATCATGTCCATGGTTGAAAGCGGTTTGGGGATCAGTATCTTGCCTCAATTAATCTTGAAGCGAATCCCCTACCGCATTGTCTCCAAAGAACTGGACGTCCCCGCTTATCGCGAAATTGGCCTTGCGCTCCGCGATCGTAAAACAGCGTCTACAGCGACTAAAAAATTCATCGAATACCTGCCCTGTCGAACAGCAGGAACATGATCATTTGATAACCAGTATCACCTGGTACCCCCTCCTCTGGTTCTCAGCATTACACTGGTCTGATAGGAGGGTCACGCGTATGATCCAGAAAATAATCCCTAACCTTTGGTTTAATGGCAATGCCAGCGAAGCGGTGGACTTTTATGTCGCTGCATTTCCCGATAGCAAGATCCTGACCAAATCATATTACCCCAAAAGCACGGTCGAGGGTCTGGCTGATTTCCAGCTCGACCTGGCCGGCGATGTTTTAACGATTGAATTTGAACTGGGGCAGCAGCCCTTCGTCGCGATCAACGCCGGGCCTGAATTTTCCTTCAACCCCTCGATCTCGTTCATGGTGAATTTCGATCCATCCCTGGAACACAAGGCAGCAGACCATCTCGATGAGCTGTGGCAAAAACTAAGTGACGGCGGTGATATTTTGATGCCCCTGGATGCCTATCCGTTCAGCCCACGCTATGGCTGGGTCCAGGACCGGTACGGTCTCACCTGGCAACTGATCCTGACCGACCCCAGCGGCGAGCCCCGCCCGTTCATCATCCCCTCCCTGCTGTTCGGCGGCGACAAAGTCAATCGTGCCGAGGAGGCGATCCATTTCTATGTCTCGGCTTTCAAGGATGCCAAAGCGGGCCTATTGGCCAGGTATGACGAAGCCACCGGACCCGCTAACGCAGGCTCCCTGATGTTTGGCGAATTCATGCTGGTGGGACAGTGGTTTGCAGCGATGGATTCAGGAGTCGAACAAGATTTTGCCTTCAACGAAGCGGTCTCTTTCCAAGTCAACTGCAAAGACCAGTCAGAGATCGACTATTTCTGGGAGAAACTGGCCAGCGATCCCATTTTCAACCAGTGTGGCTGGTGCAAAGATCAATTTGGCCTCAGCTGGCAGATCGTACCTGAGAACATGGGTGAGCTGATGGATAAGCCTGGTGCCTTTGCCAAATTGATGGAGATGAAAAAAATTGTGATCGCAGATTTCTAGCAGGCTAGCCCCGAAAGGTCCCAGGCGTGAAATCGTTGCGTGCTGCCTCGTCCCAGCGGATCGTCTCCCCATCGCTGGTGGCGACGATCGTTCCCTGCTTGTCCGTCCGATACAACTCGGCTCCTGTTGCCTGGATCCGGCTCAGCGCATGCTCACCGGGATGACCATAGTCATTGTCAGCGCCGCAGGAAATGACGACGGAATCCGGCGCGACTTTGTTGAGCAGTGCTGTTGAATTGCTGCCATTGCTGCCATGATGGGCTGCAAAGTAGACATCCGCAGCGAGGTCCTGGTCTAGCATGTTAAGCTCAGCATCGGCTGATGAATCTCCCATGATCACGAAGTGGGTCTGGCCAAACTCGACCCGGATTGCCAGCGAATCGTCATTTTCATCTGGATTGCCATAAGATTCTGGCGCGATGAATGTCACAGTTGCATCACCGATGGGAAAAGACTGTCCGGCCTCTGGAACAGATTCCGGGATCGAATGATCCAGGATGAACGTCTTGAACGACTGGTAGACACGTGTATCAGTCGTGTAGTCGGCATCAAAGACCTGACGGACAGGAAAAGCATGGAGGATACCGACCAGGCCGTTCAGATGATCGGCATCGTAATGGGAGGAAATCATCACATCGACCTGATCGATGGCCAGCTTTTTCAGGTAAGCAACCACGTATGACGAAGCCTCCCGGCCGCCGCCGTCAAAAACCATCACCTGGTTGTTGATCTGGAACAGCACAGCAGATCCTTGGCCCACGTCGAGAAAATGGACCGTCATTTCGCCTGAAACAGGCTGGGTGCGTTCTTCTGAATGTGCTAGGGATGCTTCTAACGTACCTCTCGGGGTTTCTTCGGTTAAATCATTTGATAATGAATCTGATGGATGTAACTCGACTCGCTCATACCCTGTTAGCAGGCCGGTTAGCAGACGGCTGGGGAAAACCGGTCCTGCCAGAGAAATCAAAAGGATCAGGATGATCAGGACAGGTCTTATGCGTTTCAATCAGTAACCTCGATCAATGGATGACATCATGATAACATGAGCCACTCGTCAATTGATCAAAGCGCCTTTTCGTGATAACATTGTAATATCATTGTAATTACTTTGATTAAAATTTTTTGAGGTATTCTTATGATCAAGACACTGACCAAACATGGCAATAGCTTGGCCTTGATTATCGAAAAGCCGGTTTTAGAGCTATTGGGAGTGGATCCCGAAACGCCATTCAACATTACGACGGATGGCCAGGCTCTCATTCTGACTCCTGTCAAGGACGCGGGACGTGTCGAAGCTTTCCAATCTGCATTAGCCAAAGTGAACAATCGTTATCCAAAGGCCTTGAAAACATTGGCAGAATAACCTATGGAAATTGTATTCCTGAGTTTTGCAGAAGTCATTGAAATACATCAGGATCAGATTCATCGTTACGGCGGGGAATCTGGTCTTCGTGATATGGAACTGCTAAAGTCAGCGCTGGGAATGCCCTCAGCAACTTTCGGCGGCCAATTCCTGCATACGGATATTTATGAAATGGCTGCTGCCTATCTTTTCCATCTGGTCCAAAATCATCCATTTGTCGATGGGAATAAGCGAGTCGGGGCGGTCTCTGCCTTGGTCTTTCTGCTTCTGAACGGTTATGAATTTGTAGCACCCGAGGATGAATTTGCCGAGATTGTTCTTAGTGTCGCCAGAGGGGAAATCGATAAAGCAGACGTTGCCATCTTTATACACCATTGGAGCAGACTGCCGTGATCATCAAGCAGCTAACGAGCCATGAAATCAGCGAGGTCTATCACCATCATCTCAAGTACGACTTCCCGGACAACGAGCTTAAGCCGCTCTTTGTGATGAAGAATCTGGCCAAGCGCGATCTCTATCTCTGTTACGGCTTATTTGACAGCACAGACAACACTCTGAGAGCCTATGCCTTCCTGGCTCGTGCCCAGCAGGGCACCTGCCTGCTGCTCGACTATTTTGCTGCCGTCGCCGATGCCCGTGGCCTGGGTTTTGGCAGCCAGCTGCTGCAAGGACTAAGCAGCGAATTGCCTGATACGGCCGGGATCCTGGCCGAGGTTGAGCATGCTGCGGATGGCAGGGATACGGCCGAAAGGGAGACCCGGCAGCGCCGGATCGACTTCTACTGCCGCAATGGCTTTGTCCATGGCCGCGTGAACGGCGTGATTTTCGGGGTGCATTATGATATCGTCTATTTGCCGGTCCAGCATGCTGCCGACGATCCCTTCATCCAGTCTGAATTGGTGGAACTGTACCGGACGATGTTGCCGAAATTCATGTTTGAGGCCAATGTCCACCTGATTAGCTAACACTTGCCAGCCATCACCCGCTGATCATGCGAATGATCACTTTGTTTTCCAGAAGATGCCGGACAATCTCTGCTCTGCGCCCTGGAGTCAGGTCATCTATCTGGATCTTGATCAGCACCAATCCCGGATCTTCGGAGTCCAGCATCTGAATTTTGCTCACTGAGGCTTTGAGTGAATCGATCAGCTGGACAAGTTTCAAAATGTCATGGTCATCCCTGCGAACTTCAACAATCAGGCTGTTCTGCTCATACTGGTGCTTGCGAATGGTTGCCTGTTCGAATTTCTTGAAAATCATCAATGTGATAAAAGTGGCCGCTGTACCAATGATCGCGCCACTGTAAAAACCAATCCCGACAGCCAGTCCTATGCTGGCGACAGCCCATAGGCTGGCTGCAGTTGTCAGGCCTTTGACGGTACTGCCATCCCGGAGGATTGTACCTGCGCCCAGAAACCCAATCCCACTAATCACCGAGGCCCCCAGACGAGCCGGATCCAGAGGGGTCCGGCCAGCATACTGGTAAAAGATGTATTCGGAGGTCAACATCACCAGACACGAACCCACGCCCACTAGAATATGGGTCCGAAAACCAGCAGGCCGGCCGGAATGTTCCCGTTCGTAACCAATCAGGCCGCTGAGCAAGATCGCCAGGATAAAACGAACCACCAGAGAAAGCAGGAAAGGTCCTTCACCATCCAACAAATTAGCAGCCCAATCATCGAACATGGATGTGCCCTCCGTTCCTGCCATAAAGCTGACGTTCCATCCGCATCACAAGCCCCGCGATCAGCGGCACATCTTCTCAAAAAGGCCCCGGAAGATGTTGTCAGGATCCGTTTGCTGTTTGACCCGATCATAATTCTTTTTATTCCAGAGTTTCCAGAATTCTTCTTCAGTATACAGGTTTGTCGAGATGAGGGTCTTGATTGTGCCCAGCTCGATCAATTCCTTTTCAATCGTCCGGTAGCACTGCTCAGCGTGATCCCGGTGCATGCCGTAAATGGCAATATCCAAAACAAGTTCATCCTGGAACTGCTCAGCAAGTTCATCGGAGATCCACTCATAGAGATGGGGGATCCGGTAGGGGACGCACCAGAGTGGGAAATGGTTGATTTCCTGTCTGTACCAGTCCATGAAGGATTCGATTTTGGCGAAAGGGATGAAGGTGTCAACCGTGATCGGCAGAACGGTGGCGGGGATGACCTTCCTGAATGTTTTGGCGAATCTCAGAGCTCTGTTGGCATTGGTGAAACGGCCCAGCAGCAACCGGCCAAGAAACGACCGGGGATGGACATTGGTCACACCCTTGTTGTAGCGGAATAAATAATCCGGTGTCCTGAGGTAATCCTCATTTCGCTTTGACGTGCTCAGGTAATAGATTTTTGTCCAGTCGTACCGGTTCGTGTAGGGTGCCTGATCGACAAATTGGCCGGCACTGAGCACATAGAGGTCCGTGGAATGGATGATTCCATCCATGAAATCAATGTCCTGGAGGGCGTAGTGCCGCCAGATGGCAGCTTTGTATTCGTCCAATGTTGAGTAACGCTCATAGGTCACCCTGACGTAGGGCTGGGCGGTGATCAGTTTGAACGTGAGTTTGGTGATGATGCCCAAGGTGCCAAATGTCCCGTGCAGCATCTGGAATAAAAGCTGATTCTCATTGTCTGGACTGCAGACCAGGATGTCACCTGTGGCCGTGACAACCTCATATTTGAGGCAGCTGTCATGAAAACCGCCAACCTTGAACGACATGGATTCGATGGAGCAGCCGGCAACAGCACCGCCGACGGTGATTGTTTTCAGCTCAGGGACAACCAAGGGAATCAAGCCTTGCGGGAGGGTCGCCTTGACGACCTCGGCAAAGGTCACTCCAGGTTCGGCGATGCATATGCGCTGCTCTAGATCGATGGCGATGATTTGATCAAGATCGCTGATATCCAGTTTTTCATCCGTGTATTTTTTGTCATGAGGTCTGGGAACCTGGTGTGAGACAGCCTTTTTCTTCAGAGTCAGAGGGGTGGTGCTTGTTCGTTCCTGCAACTGCCTGGCGATCCGGTTGACTTTTTCCTGGTGCAAATCCATAGCAGACCTCTTTTTGATTCCATTATGGCACATCAAAAAGATGAACAGATCAGGAGGAACCGTCTGGAGGATTGATTTGTAATCGAATAAGTCCTATCGATTCTGTCACATCCGGGTCGATGCGTCCAGTGCCAATTGCGATCGTTCACATTCGTCCGGAGTCATGTTGAGCTGAAAGCACAACGGACTCCCTTTCATCCGTTCTGCGGCATAGACCAGGCCATTGGTCCTGACGTCCAGAAGCGGGTGGTCAATCTGTTCGGGGTCTCCAATCAAAACGACTTTGGTGCCTTGGCCTACCCGGGTGATGATGCCCTTGACCTGGCGTGGGGTCAGGTTCTGAGCCTCATCGATGATCAGGTAGGTCTGCGCAATCGACCGGCCCCGGATGAAATTAAGGGCCTCGGTCATGATGATGCCTCGTTCAAACAGCTCATCCACTTTGTCGCGCAGTTCTTTTTCATTGCGGTAGCGTTCCTTTTCATCGCGGTCTACGAGGACTTCGAGGTTATCGATCACCGGCCGCAGCAAAGGCGCGATTTTCTCTTGTTCAGAACCAGGTAAAAATCCGATGTCCTCGTCAAACTGGACATTGGCCCGGCTGACCATGATCCGCCGGTACAGGGGATTTTTTTCCTCCAGAATCCCATGCAGCCCTACAGCCAGGGAATAGAACGTCTTGGCCGTGCCGGCAGGTCCTTTGATGATCACCAGCGGGGCTTCTTCGGGACTGAGCAGGAGGGCTTCCTGCATGAAGCGCTGCCCAGCGGTGCGCGGTCGTACGCCAAAGGGCCGTTCCTCAGCAGTCGCCAAGGGGATGATGGCCGTCCCGTCATATCGGCCCAGCAGTGATTTTTTCGGACTGAACTCCGACTGGATGATGAAAAACTGGTTGATCACCGCCTCGACCGGCTGTCTTTCTCCAGTGGCATCCAGACAGTAGACATGTTCCAGCATCAGGCCTTTACGCTTGAATCCGGCCATTTTGTCATCTTGGGCGAAGATGATCGCGCGCCCGGTATACTGCGCCTGGGGTACAGGTGACTGGTCGGTTGTGAAATCTTCAGCCGGGATTCCCAGAATATCGGCTTTCAGCCGGACAACGATATCCCGGCTGACGAGGATCGCGGGTGTGCCGGATTCGACCAGACCTTTGCAGACCTGCAGGACCCGGTTGTCCGGATGGTTCTGGGGCCACAGATCGGGCAGCCGCACATGGACGCTGTTCATCTCGATGCGCAACGATCCGCCACCGGGCAAAGGGACTCCCTCGACCAGGGATCCGTGGCACGCAAGGCATCCAAGGTGCGGATGACACTCCTGGCATGGGCGCCCCGCTCCCCTTCTTCGCCCTTGAGACGGTCCAGTTCTTCGAGAACAACGACCGGCAGCACGATGACATTGTCTTCGAACGACATCAGCGCATGGGGCGCCTGGATCAGGACGTTGGTGTCCAGCACATAGGATTTCATGCCTTGAGTCCTCAGCTTTCATGAGTAGATTTTCAGCCCATCAGCCAGTCAGCTCCTAGCCCTGCATGGACAGCAGCATCTCAGCCTGTTCCTCGTGGATAGCACCCTTGTACAAACCAGCCAGATCGTCGAGAATCTGCTGCCAGTCCTGGGACAGGGCATATTCCCGTCCGTGCTGCTGGAGCTGAGTCCTGAACGAAGCATCGACAATCAGCTTCTCAACCATCTGGACCATGCTCGGGGATGAACGTGCGGTGAACAGCAGGCCCGTGCGCAGGTGCCGGATGATCTCCCCGACACCGCCCGCATTGGCCCCAACAACTGCCAGGCCAGAGGCCATCGCCTCCAGGACGACATTACCGAAAGTTTCTGTAGAGGACGGGCTGACAAAAATGTCGCACGAGGCATAGATCTGGGCCAGCTCGTGACCTTTGCGAAATCCCATGAACAGGGTATCTGCCGGGAACGTGCTGCGGCACGTCTCCAGCATCGGACCATCCCCGACCATGACCAGCCTGACCTGGTCCGGATACTTGCTGTGGATCGACTCGTAACTGTCCCGGAGGATATCCATATCTTTTTCAGCCGCCACCCGTCCGACATAGAGCAGAGCGACTTTGCTTTCCAGCCCCAATTCGCGGCGCAAAATGTCATTCCGGTGCATGGGCGAAAAACGGCCAGCATCGATGCCGCGGGAGAAAATGGATGTCCGGGGAACCCCGAACGTATGCAGCATCGCTTTGGCCGACCTCGATGGGCAGGTGGTCAGCAAGCACTGGTTATGAAACCAGTTCATGTAGGACGAGACACCCTGGCGCAAAAGATCGATCTTGTAATAATCGGTGTATTGGGAGAAGTTGGTCGAGTAATTGCTGATGACCGGAATCTGGTTTTTCAAGGCATAGTTCAAGCCCATTAGCCCCATGTTGAATTCGGTCATCAGGTGGATCACATCCGGTCTGAATTCATTCAGAGCCGCATGCACCCGGAAAACATTGGGCAATGTGATCCTGCATTCTGGATAGAGGAAAAATTTCAGGCTGTAGAAACGCTCCACATTCTTTTCCGCAACGGGATCACCATAGTGCGGTGCAAAGATCAGGTACTCAATGCCCTGATCTTCAAAATACCGGCACATCCGGTCCAAGGTATTGGTGACGCCGTTGATCTGCGGCTGGTAGGTATCTGTAAAAAGAGCGATGCGCATGTTCTGTTCCCTCCCTGATCTGTTTACGCCGGCTCTGCCGAAATCCCTGGCTCGTAGGCAGGGGCCCTGTCATAAGCCGCTGACCTGATGTCTTTCGAACTGAGCCTGGCTGCCAGCTGTGTTCCCTGGGCAATCGCAAGCTGGATGTCGCGTAGCATGGAAGGCGTCTCGAGATGATGTTCCGCCAAGGCCTGCATCAAATTCTGTTCCCACGTGTGGCCGCCTGGGATGACAGCCAGATCCTGATCGCGGATTGACCGTTCCATTTTCATCGAGACTGGCATCATTTGAGCTTCGTAGACCAAGTGGCGGACCATACCTGATCCGAAGGCTTCTGTGTGGGCATGGCAGAAGTAGTCCGAGATGAAATGGCAGATCATGCCGATGTTCACACTATGAAAGGGAGTCAGGCCCGCAGCAGGGCTCTGTCCCCCCTCCAGGCAGATCTGTTCAGCCAGGCACCGGACAGACGGCCAGGAAGCTGATAAGAAGTGATCCACCGGAATGCGGTTGTGCTGAAGGTCCGGCAGGATATTGCCCCAGTAAAAGCCCCCGCGGTTGATCTTGATGTGATGCGCGTGTTCCAGCAGGTCTGCTATGCGGGCAGCGATTTTCAAATGGACAAATAGATTCATAAGCTTGCCTCACGCCTGGTTTGAAATCCAATTGCTTTTGTTTCAAGCATATCAAGCGCTTTTTTTATCCATTTAATGGCTTGGTAAGATCAACGTTATCCCGTTAAACCGGTGTATTTTTTAGGTGATGAAACAAGTCCATGTCTTTTACATGGCCCTAACCTAGCCATGATCTTGGGAGCAGGCTGGTTTGCTAGGATGAGGGGAAACGATAAAGCAGGCCTGCATGTACAAGATCCATCTTGCCTTGGGTTTTCATGTCAATTTGTATCATTCCTACCGGGGTGACAACGTCGACGCTTCCGGCATTGGCCCGGATATCCAGATGATCCGCAAGATCCTTAGCGATCTGGATGATCTGAACCGGGCCGGTATTCCCGTCCGGGCACCTGGGATTTTGACAATCATTTCAGTCTGGAAACCAGAATCCCCCAGCATGCGCCCGACATTCTGGCCAATTTGCAGCGCCGCGTCACCGACCAAGGAGACGAAGTGATCCTGGTGTCCTACAACAATGGCCTGGTCAGCTGCATGTCCGACAGCGAATTGCGTCTGACAATGAAATGGGCAGCCACCAATCCTCATGGTTCAGGTGTCAGAGACTTGTTTACGGCTTATGCACCGGTGGTGCGGCCGCAGGAGATGATGTTTACCGCCTCCAATATCCAGGTCTACAAAGACTGCGGCATCAAGGCAGTCTGCCTCTACTACTCCAGCGCACCTGTGGACAGCTTTCGCACCCTGATCCCGCTCCTGCCCGAGGAAGAGGCTTTCAATCCGATGACCATCCGCTCTGGAGGGGATGCCATCACCGTGATCCCTGCCATTACTTGGGCGGATCTGCTGGACCATGGGGGCATCAAGCGCCTGGCTCGGCGCTTGCAAGCCAAGCAGTTGAGTGGCGAGATTGCCTCCGATGTCCTGATTTTCATCAATATGGATGCGGATTCCTTCGTCTGGGGCGGCGTGGATCTTCCTTTCCCTTTCAGCCAGATGTCTTTAGCCAACGGACTGGATCGGCTGGTCAAGGATGCCGCATCCTTGCCCTTTGTCGTGTTTGACACGCCCTGGAGCTACCTGAAGGGGCATCCGCCCCTTGCCAGCATCGAGCTCGGTCACGATCTTGCCGATGGATCCTTTGACGGCTATGCCAGCTGGGCGGAAAAACCCGTCAACCAGCTGTTCTGGTCACGGATCGAACGCATCCGCCAGGGCGAAGCGGCCTTGCAGGCCCTGGTCCGCTCCGAACCTGATTTTGAGCTTGCCACCAAGGCCCAGGCTCTCGCTGCAACCGTTGAGTACGAGAAATCTTTGCTGCTCTCGACAACCCATTTTGGTTTGGCGGCACCGATGCTCAATCTGCACAGGGAGCAAGCGGTGCTGCAGCAGTCCAGCCAGGTCCTCGATCTTCTGGATCAGCAACTGGGGAAAATCCTGGCCTTAGAGCTGGATCGTCGTTCGGAAAGGGTTGTCCTGGAAGATCCAGACGCTACTGGCTTGTTCCTGAAAGTCTCCGATGCAGCTGCTGGCTTCTGCCATCAAATCGTCAAGGTCAGATCTGGAGTCCTGACAGAGCCCCTCTTCTTGACCTGGCTGGATGACCAGGGCAAGCCGTGCCCTGGCTCTTTTTTGCCAGTTGAACATCATCCGGATGGTTCGGTTGCCAGGCTGGAAGCCTTTCTGTTTTCAGCGCTCAGCAGTCAATCTTACCGGCTGGTCCAACAGGCTCCTCTGGCTTCGCCCCTGAACACTGGATATCCTGCAGACCGCCTGATGGTTGAACCGGGAAAAATCCACAACAGCACCCTCATCCTGATGAGCGACGAAAAAGACCTGGCTGCACTTTGGTTCAACGGCCAGAAAATTGGGCTACGCTCGGTGTTTTCCCATTCGATCCGGTACAAGCAAGGACTCCTGGCTCGGGACCTGGAATTTGCAGCAGGGCAAAAGCAAGTGCTCACAGGCTACGGCACCCATATGAGTGCAGGTTTCCGGTTCACTGGAGAAATCAATTTGCCCGAACAGGTCGTCCCTGGATCTTTCACATTTGATTACTATCTCGTGCAATCCATCCCCGCTCTTTTCCTCCATTTTGCGATCCAATACCCGAAAACTCAGGAATGCTTGGACAGCAGTGATGAAATTTCGCATCTCAACCGACCCCACGATGCCAGCTGGCTTGAAGTCAAGCCTCTGGAGATCCATCTCGAATGGCCGTCCGAAAGCCAGGTCATCAAACGCAATTACCAGGACCACTGGAGCCAATACCCGATCCAGAGCTTTGCTGCCGCCGATCCAGCCAATGGTAGCCTGGATTCCTTCAACCACCAGGTCAGTGCCGGGATTGTCGGTGTCAGTCACGCCAAGGGGGGATTTCTGATCGCGACGGACCGCAGCCAGCTTAGTTCCCTGGCCTTATGCCCGATGCGTCTGCGCCAGACCAGACAAGGTATCCTGCTGTCTCTCAATCCATTTGGCACGTATCACGGGCGACAGCGGCATCACACCAGTCATGCCGGCCAGATCTCCCAGATCCTCCTGCCTCTGGCCAGTGCTCATTTGCGTTCCCAGGCACCCGCCTACAATGGCACTACCGTCACAGGCACTGTTGCGCTGATCCCTTTTGAGGGGGCGTGGCCCAGCCAGGCGATCCGCGATCTGGCCACGCAATTCGCCGATGGCCTGGGGTTGTTCAGTGTGCCAGGATACCCCATCCAGTCTGTCAGGGAAGATTCCGTACATTTGAACGAGGCGCCTGCTGTGAATCAGGCAACGCCTTCTTTTCGATCCGTGACGCGAAAAATCCCCCTGCCTGAACTTTGCAAAGTCATCAAGGGGATCCTGCGTTCCCGGGCCAAAGGTTGATGGCCCGGGCGTTTTCTACTTTTTACAGGGCCAGCTCCCAGTTCCCCATCGAGACCGTCGTGTCGATGTAAGGTTCAACCTGGCTCCAACTGTTGATCCGGATCACGTTGTCCGGCAAAGGCTTGCGATTATAGGAGCAGTCGATCAACAGGACCGGGATGTTGCTGGCGGCCAAAGCCACAGCATTTTCGTAGCGGTCTTCGATGAACCAGTCACAACGCAACTGTTTGGCCGTCGCAATTTTTTCTGTGTTGCCCAGCAAAGTCAGACTGTCGTGGGGGATGTCGTATTTCCTGAACCAATCCAGGCTGACCTGCTGCATCGATTGGGTCCGGGCTGTGATGAAATGGATGTGGTGCTGTTTGAAAAGCCGGTTGATGACCAGCTGGGCGCCTGGCCTGATCTGGGCTTCCCAGTGCAGCATTTCACCCAGTTGATCATAGAAGACATCGCTTTCCTGGCGACTGACCCCGAGCACCTCATGGTAATCGTAATGGACGATCCCATCCTCACGGACATCTGTCCCGAAATAGGCATTGGCCCGGCGCAGCCAGTAAAAGGGTTCGGTCAGGGTACCATCGATATCGACACCGATATTCAGTCGTTTCATGTTGTGAATCCTCTATTCATTGCTGCCTTCATTTTTGCGCAGGCAACCCGCTCCTCTCTATCGTGAGTTGTAAAAACCAGGCAACAAGCAGGTAAAATTTGCTGCCTATGGGGAATGTGGTGTGGCGTTATCCGCCCTTGGCCCGCACCAGCTCGATCGCTTCCTTGCCGGTCAGATGCTCAATATCGATGGCAATGATCAGAGCGTGGTCGCAGCGGGCGATCTCGTTCTGTTTTGCCTCAGCCGGCTGGTCACCGGAATATTTTTCGACCAGGGCGGCAAATGCTGCGCGCCGCTCCTCACCTTCGACGATCCGGGCCTGGCCAAAGGCGATCGCACTGCGAAAGTACGACGTGTATTCCGCGCTGACGATGGTGTCTTCGTCGACGACAGCAAAGGACACCTTGGGATTTTGCAGAATCGCATCCACCTTGTGCCCAGACTTGGCTGAATGGAAATAGATCTTACCTTCAGAAAACACAAAGCTGACCGGCACAGCGTAGGGATATCCCTCATCGCCGTGGCAGGCCAGGATCCCGTTGGTGCAGCGCTCCAGCACCGCCACAGTGTCGGCAACAGAAAGCACTTGTTTGTTTCGTCTCATTTCCCTGAACATGCTTCAAACCTCCATTTAGATCGCTGTTTGGGTTCTATTCGATGAAAGCCAGATCTGCCAGACCGCTGCCAGGAAGATTACCAGACAGAGGGCAATGGCATAGAAAGCCAGCCTGGACCCCAAATAGTCGTTGGCGATACCGATGACCAGATTGACCACCATGGCCAGCAACGTCCCGGACATCAGGAGCAAACCAGTGGCATAGACGGCTGCTTCCTTGAAGACATGGTAAAATGCCAGCATGATCGTCGGGTAGATGATCGAATAACCCAGGCCTGCCAGGGCAAAAATCAATAAACCACTGCGACCGAGCAGAATGCCGGCCAGGGTCAGCAGGAAGGCTATTGAGCCGTAGACCAGGATGCTGCGATAATAGCCGAGACGGTCGATGACAAATCCGCCGAATAAGCGGCCGATGGTTTCCAGGCCGAAAAACAGTGCCACATAGGTCGAGCGCTGGTCTGCACCGAGGTGGTATGTCTCGCTCATGTAATTGACAAACCAGTTGCCCGTACCGTATTCCGCAGCCAGATAGAATCCGATGGCCACGATGTACAGATAGAGGAACTTATTCCTGAACAGGTCCTTTTTCGAATAGATCACTTTATGTTCCTGGTGGAACTGCGGCAGCCGGATCAGCAGGAGTCCGATCAAAAGCAGGGCTGCTGCGACGATCAGGAAGATGAAAAACACCTGCCAGCGCACATCCCGGGCAAGCAGTTGGCCGACCGCTTTCTGCGAGATTGTGTTGCTGGTGCCATAGGAGAAATTGATGATGTTCATCAGGGTCGCTGTCGAAGCCACCTGGACCATGGGTCCCAAGGTGTTGACCGCGACATTGAAGGTGGCAGAGCCAATGTTCAGGGCGAAAAAGCCCAGCAGCAACAGGGCGAAAGACCGGGCGTTCACGATCAGGAGCAGGGCCAGGATCGCCACGACGATCCCGCTGCTGACAACTTTCTTGTGGCCAAACCGTTCCACCAGCATGCCGCAGATGTACTGGAAAACCGCATAGGCTAAAAGGCTGGACGTCATCAGAACCCCGACTTGGGCATTGCTGATCGCAAAATCCTGCTTGAAATAGGGCACGAAAATGCCTTTGAAATTGTCAAACATGGCCAGCATCGCATAGAGGGCGATCAGGAGGGTGATCGTCAGGATGGTTTGCCGCTTCTGGCCGGACTGGGCTTGCTGGTTCATTTGATTAAAGTCTCCGAATCTTCTGGAATCAAGGGCTTGTCTGAATCTATATCTGCTGACAGCATGTCCTTGCGAAACTGGCGCGGCGAAACGCCAAAGGACTGGTGAAAGGCCCGGGAGAAATAGGCAGGAGTCGGGAAACCACACTGCAAAGCCACTTCTGTGACTGGCAGGCTGGAGTCCGCCAACAGCATGGTTGCCTCACGCATGCGCAAATTCAGGACATAATCCATGACGGACAGTTTCATCACCCGTTTGAAATAGGATGAGAAATACGATGGATTCATATAGACCAGCTGGGCGATTGTGTCTAGCTGGATTTTTTCACGGAAATGCGCCTCAATAAAGGTGACCGCATCGCGGATCCTTTCCAGGCGCTGCTGTTGGGCGATGTAATCATGCCCCAGCTGGCCTTCCAGTTTGAAATAGCGAAATAGCAAGGCCAGTATCTTGAGCAGCGAGGCCTTGATCAGGAGTTGGTAGCCCTCCGCCTGGCTGTTGTCTTCGACTTCGATTTCATAGGCCAGGTCCCGGATGATCATTGCCAGTGGATTGTCTGCCTCGATCAGATTCTGGAAATTGATGTTGCGGTCAAAAAATGGCTCCAGGTAATCCTGGTCCACCACGGCATTGCCAATGACAAAACCCGGCTCAAAGACAATGCAGATCAATTCCAGATTGGACTGTGTGTAAGCACAATGCAGCTCGTTGTTGTTGATCACAAATACCTGACCCGGCTGGACCTCATACCGGATATCGCTGATCACATAGTGACCGCTGCCTCTGAGGACATAATTCAGCTCCAGGCAATCGTGCCATTGCATCATGCGGACCCCCTGGCTGGGGATGGACGCATGGTAGATGGCAAAAGGAAACGATTTGGGGAGTGTGAACAGTTCCTTTTCTGCAAGTTGATTCATGAAGCATCCTGTCGTTTCGTGTACAATATAAAAAAGCTGATGACATCTTCGTCCATTATACAAGGTAACCGACACAATGGAGGCTGCAATCATGGAACACCCCATCCTCATCATCGGCGGTGGCATGGCCGGACTGACAGCGGCAGCGTATGTAAGCCAGGCTGACCGGAAGGTTATTCTTTTCGAAAAACAAGACAAAGTGGGTGGACTGGTTAATTCATTCGACTACAACGGATTCACCTTTGACGGCGGGATCCGGGCGATCGAAAATTCCGGCATCGTCACCCCGATGCTGCGCCAGCTGGGGCTCGAGATCCCCTTTGTCAATAACGGCGTCTCGATCGGGATCACAGACCAGGTCATCCGGCTGAAATCTGCGGAAAGTCTTGGCGACTATCTCGATCTGCTGCGCAGTCAATTTCCGGAAAGCAGTCTGGAAATCGATCACTTCGGCCGGGAAATCGAAAAAATCATGGGCTATATGGATGTCCTCTACGGGATCGATAATCCCTTGTTTCTCGATCTGAAAAGCAATCCCCGCTATCTGGTCCGGACCATCCTGCCTTGGATGGTCAAGTACCTTTGGACCATGCCCAAAATTGACCGGCTCAGCCAGCCGGTGACCGAATACCTGAAGAAAATCTCAAACAACCAGGCCCTGATCGACATGATCGCCCAGCATTTTTTCCAGGACACGCCAACGTTCTTCGCGCTCAGCTATTTTAGCCTCTACCTGGATTACCAGTATCCCAAAGGCGGAACCGGCATTCTATCTGATGCTCTGAAGAATTTCATCCTCGAACACGGCGGAGAAATCCGCTGTAGCACAGAGATCTGCGCCATCGATCCGCAAAGTCAGATTGTCCGGGATGCTTCCGGACAGTCCTGGATGTATCAGGATCTGGTCTGGTGTGCTGATCTCAAACGGTTATATGAAATCGTCGATGAAACCATGCTCGTGGACGCACGTGACCGGCAGGCCATTGCAAAGCAGCGGCTGGCCATGGCCGACAAGTCAGGCGGTGACTCGATCCTGACCCTCTACCTCGCCGTCGACCAGAGTCCAGATTATTTTGCCAGCATCGCCAATCCCCATTTCTTCTACACGCCGCGTACGACGGGCCTTTCTAGCCTCCTGTCCTGCTCAGGCAATAGCCAGGCTGAGATTGAATCCTGGATTTCCGATTATCTAGATCTGACGACCTATGAGATTTCCTGCCCTGCCATGCGGGATCCGAGTCTGGCCCCACCCGGTCAAACCGGCCTGATCATCAGTACGCTTTTCGACTACCAGCTGGTCCGGAAAATCTCCGAAAGTGGCTGGTATGAGTCATTCAAGGAAAGCTGTGCCAAAAAAACCATCGCGGTCCTCGACCAAACCATCTATCCGGGACTAGCCAGCAAAGTCATCCATCAGATCGTGGCCACACCACTGACGCTGCAACGTTTGACCGGCAATACAGACGGCGCGATCACCGGCTGGGCTTTCACGAACACAAAGATACCAGTCGTTCACAACATGCCGAAAATCGCCCAGTCCGTCCTGACCCCGATCCCCCATGTCTATCAGGCAGGTCAATGGACCTACAGCCCATCCGGCCTGCCGATCTCGATCCTGACCGGCAAACTAGCAGCGGATCGACTTTTAAAATAGTCGCTGGGGGCGCTTACGCGACCCGTTGCGCCATCCTTGGTCCTTTTTTCGGCAATTGTCATCCCGGGGGCCACCCCTCGCGCAGGACCCTGCCAAAATCCGCTGGCAAACCCGTCAGCTGCAGACTGGCTGCCCACACGCGCTTGCCCATCTCCCGGTCTAACGCATGCGGGGCCGGTTTTTCTTCGTGGGTCAGGTGGAAAAAGCGCCCGGAAACGTCGGCCAGTTCAGGTGCTGAGGCCAGATAGCCAATCGCCGGTCCGGAAATGGCGGCGTCTTTCAGGAACAGGCCGGTGACGTAACGGGTGAAGAACCGGTAAAGCCAGCCATTGTTGTGGCCGATGTTCGTTTTGACATCGCCGGGATGGACAGCATTGATCGTCACCCCTGTGCCTTGCAGCAGATCGGCAAATTCCCAGACCGTGAGCAGCTGGGCTGTTTTCGAGGCGCCATAGGAGCGCAGGCCGGTGTAGTGACGTTTGTGCCAACTGAGGTCATCGAGATCGAGGCCATTGAAACGGTGGCCTTCTGAGTTGACCTGGATGATCCGGGACGGGCTGCTCGCAATCATGCGGTCTAAAAGCAGTGCAGTCAAAAGGAACGAGGCCAGATGATTGACGCAGAAGACGGTTTCGTGGCCAGCTGATGTGAAGATTCGAGTCGTCGAATGCATGCCGGCGCAATTAACCAGTACATCGATCCGGGGATAGCGTGTGAGGATGATGTCGGCAGCCTGCCGGACCTGCTCCAGATCGGAAAAATCGGCCACGATGCTATCCACTGCCACAGGCCATTGCGATTGGAGTTCCCAGGCAACCCTGTCCGATTTTACCTGGTTGCGATTGACCAGAACCAGCTGTGCGCCATGGCTGGCCAGCGCCCGCGCGATCTCGAGACCGACGCCGGAGGTAGCCCCGGTGATCACGCAGATTTTGCCGCTCATCGATTCGGTAAAAGGCTTTTGCGGCAGCTTGCGGTTGGTGAGGAATTTCAACTCGTCAGGCAATTCTCGTTTCATGACACGGCATCCCTTTCATTACATCGGCCCTGATCAGCCTCGATCGACGCTCGTCTTAAGCAGGCAATCAGCCGAATTTCTTGTGCATGAACTTGCGGTACATCTTGTTGAATCGCGGGATACCGTTAAAAATATCACCCCAGAGGTCGTAATAATCGCGCTGCTCGATGATCAGGCCCTCTTCATTGAAAGTCAGCTTCGTCGCGCCAAAGACGGGGGTGTCCGGATACTTTTTGAAAGCCATGGTCATTTTCCAGTCCATGAGAACGACTGGGCCATTCTCCGCCATGGACAGGATGTCCATGCGCAGGGACTGGCACCGGTCAGTCAGGCGTTTGCACATCGCCTGGAAATTCTCCATTCCTTCTATCCGCTGGATCGAATCCTGGAAAATGATCTGAGGATGATAATACGGGAACAGATGGGACCAGTCTGGCTTGCCATCCGTATTGTAGGTCCGGGACCACAGGTCCTTGATCTCGGCCAATGTCAGGCGTATGTTGTGCGTGGTTGGCAGAACGGGTCCTGTGTTTATTTCTGGCATGGCAAGTCCTCACCGTTTCGGATTTGTCTTGCCTCTATTATGCCAGATTTTTCTCGATCAGGCGGGCGATGGCGGGTGCCGTCAGGCCGTTTTCCTGGAGCTGGAATTCGTAGCTGCCGACCTTCTGGAAGCGGTCGCCCAGATTGCACATCAGCTGGCGGGGGGCATTCGTGAAACCGGCCTTGTATTCGGCGACGGCACTGCCCAGGCCACCGATCGCGCTGTGCTCCTCCACCGTGACGACGAGCTGGTTTTCGGCAAACACGCGGTCCAGCATGGCCTTGTCCAGCGGCTTGATCGTATGCATGTCGACCACCCGCACCGAGAGGCCTTTTTCCTGGAGTAGATCCGCTGCGCCGATCGCCTGGGCCAGGACGGCTCCTGTGGCAATGATCGCCACATCTTTGCCTGCCCGGTATTCGATTGCCTGGCCAATCTTGAACTCAAAATCATCGGGATAGAGGATCGGAAAACCAGGGGCGCCGGTGAGCCGGATATAGACCGGACCGTCCAGTTCTGCGGCCGCAAACAGGGCCTTGTAGATCTGGTGCGGATCGGATGGTGAGAGCACAGTGAAATTGGGCAAAGCCCGGGCAACAGCCAGATCATCCATTGCAAAGTGGGTATTGCCGAGCGGGCCAAAACGCACCCCAGCTTCGATGCCGATCACTTTGGCATTCAGGTTCATGTAGCCGATCGCGATGCGCATCTGCTCGGCGCAGCGCATCGGAGCGAAGGCAGCCAAAGTCACCGCGAAGGGCATCAGGCCTTCCTTGGCCAGTCCCGCAGAGAAGTCGATCAGGTTTTGCTCGGCGATGCCGACATCAAACAGACGGTCGGGAAACGCTTTCAGAAAATTCGTCAAGCGCGCGGTCGGTGTGGTATCCGCAGTCAGGGCATAGACGTTGCTGTTAGCTTGGGCCAGGAGAAGCATCGCTTCCCCAACAGCCGTGCGATGGCCATTCTTGGACCATTCCTGCAGTTTTTCCATTGAGATTTTTTCCATGATCTCCACCTCCTCAAGCCAGTTCCAGGTCGGACTGGGCTTGTTCATATTGCTCCTGATTGATCGGGGCAGCATGCCAGCCCAGATTGTTTTCCATGAAGGAAATGCCTTTGCCCTTGACGGTCTTGGCGATGATCAGGTGCGGTTTTGCAACATCAGATTGCTGGATGGACGTCAGGGCAGCCAGGAGACTTTCCACATCATTGCCATCCTCGACGACAAAGACATCCCAGCCGAAAGCCTTCCAGATCGCTGCCAAGTCCAGGTCCATGATCTCGTGGGTCTTGCCTGCCAGCTGGAAACTGTTGCGGTCGATGATCGCGATCATGTTGTCCAGCTTGTTTTTGACCGCATTCATCGCCGCTTCCCAGATCACGCCTTCATCACATTCACCGTCGCCCAGGACGCAATAGACTTTGTGGGTTTCCCGTTTGATCTTGGCCGCCTTGGCCATGCCGCAGGCAATGGCAAAACCATTGCCGAGGCTGCCGGTCGCCACTTCCAGGCCGTGTTCGACATGGCAGCTGGGGTGGCCGGACAGGATGCTGTTATCACCCTTGAACGTGTACATCTCCTCCCGGCTCAGGTAGCCAGCCTCCACGAGGGCAGCGTAGTAGGACAGGCAGGCATGGCCCTTGCTCATGACAAAGCGGTCGCGCTCAAGCAGGCAGGGATTTTGGGGATCATGGTTCATGATACCAAAATAGAGGCTGGCGACAATCTCGATACTCGACAGGGCCGGGCCAAAATGAGCCCCATGGCTACCGGCGGCATAACCCATTTCCAGGCAATCGCGCCGCATTGCCGCAGCTTTCTCACGAATCAGGTCCATGTTAATTCCTGTGTTCATTTGTCGGATCCTCCACTTTGAATAAATGCCCGCTGAAAATCCCGCCCGGAATCAAACGGGCCTGGTCGCGGGCCAGGTCGATCAATTTCTTGACATCCACATTGAGTGGATAGCCCATTTCCTGCAACATGAAAACCAGGTCTTCGGTCGCCAGATTACCCGATGCGCCAGGGGCAAAGGGGCAGCCGCCCAGGCCGCCCAAGGTCGACTGGACGTTGCTGACACCCGCTTCGATCGCTGCCAGTGTGTTAACCAGCCCCATGTTCCGCGTGTCGTGGATGTGGATCATCAAGTCCAGCTGCGGATAGGTCTGGCGAACTGCAGCAATCGTCCGGCGGACTTGGGCGGGGTTGGCGATCCCGATCGTATCGCAGAGATTGACGGTCCGGATGCCGAGGTCGACATAAGGTTGGATGAACAAGACCACCTCTTCTTCCGTCTTCTTCCCTTCGAACGGGCAACCAAAGGCCGTGGCCAGGTCAAGGCAGACAACCAGCTCCGGATAGGTTTCCAGCATCTTGGCCATTTCAGTCAGCGATTCGGCATGGGTCCGGTTGATGTTGGCCCGGTTGTGGCTTTCACTCAGCGAAACAACCGTCGAAACATGGCGGATACCGCTCTCCCAGGCAGTTTGGGCCCCGCGCAGGTTAGGCACCAAGGCCAGGAAATCCATCTCTGGATAGCGTTCCAGGCAGATCCGCGCCAGTTCAACCGCGTCTTTCATCTGGGGTACAGCCTTGGGGCTGACAAAGGACGTCATCTGCAGATGGCGGATCCCGGCTGTGATCAGGCCATCGATGATGGCGAGCTTGGTTTCGAGCGGAATGTATGCGGAGATGTTCTGGAATCCATCCCGCGGACCCACTTCATAGATCTCGATCTTGTTCATTGACTTGTCTCCAGCATGCTTCCTTGTTCAGCCAGTCGCCGGTGCCAGGCAAAGGCGTCCTCCGGCAGTTGGGGATGATGACCGCCACAAGTTGTGCGGGCTTTCTGGATATAGGCTTCCAGTTGAACCTGATAGGCGCCGGCCGTGCAGTGGCGGATGATGGCATCCGCCCTTTCGGTGTCGTCGAGGCCGCGCAGATCTGCCAACCCGTGTTCCGTGATCACGATATCAACATCATGTTCACAGATGTCGTGGTGCGAGACCATGGGCACGATCGTGGAGATCGCGCCAGATTTTCCGGTCGACGGCAACAGGACAATGGACAGGCCGGCGTTCTGGGCAAAATTGGCGCCGCCGCCGATGCCGTTGACCACCCGGCTGCCATTGATATGGCTCGAATTCACGTTGCCGTAGATATCGATTTCAATCCCGGTGTTGAGTGCGACCAGGCCCAGGCGGCCAATGGTTTCCGAGTGATTGATCACATCGCCGTTGCGGAGGACCAGCCGGTCGGATAGTCCCGGGGTCGTGCGGATGATTTCATCTACCCTGTCACTCATTTCCAGTCCGGAAGTTGAGATCGCAGCTGCCTGGCCGGAAACCAGAAGTTCAAGAATGCTCTCACCCACGCTGCCACAGAAAAATTGCAAGTCCTGGAAAGACGACTGGGCCAGGGAACGGGCGATGCTGGTAGCCAGGCTGCCAAATCCCATTTGCAAAGGTGGCAGACGGCCTTCAAAGACACGCCGTTTTTCGATCTCGAGAAAATCAAACAAATGCTGGGCAATCCGGTCGGTTTCAGGTGAGCCTGCTGGTGGCGGAGCAACCCGTTCCTTGGCATGATGGACCACAATGGCGCGTATCTTGTCAGGATCCACCGGAATCGCCGTGCGACCAATCCGCTGCCGGACCGACACCAAGGGAATCGGCAGGACAAGAGGGGACTGATCCGGGATGTAGACATCATGCAAGTCAGCCAGCTGCCCGGGCTGGGCGGTGTTGATCTCGACGATGATCGACGTTGCGGCATCCATCAGGAGATGCGCCAATCCGCTGGAGGTCGTCGGGATCAGATCACCTTGCTCATCGATCCCCAAAGCTTCGATGACCGCAACATCAATCGGGCCCAGGCGGCCGCTTCGGATCAGGCGGGGCATTCTGTTCATCTGCTGCTCGACGTAATGGATGGATCCGGTATTGATCTGCCTGGCCAGGGATGGATGCGCAGACATCGGTGTGCGCCGGGCGATGATGCCCGCCTGGCCCAGCTGTTCATCCAGGGCCGGGACATTGGCCCCTGTGACCAGGTGGATCGCCAGGGCTTCGCCCTCTGTCCTGCGGCGGACCAGCTCAGCCACGACAGCCTTCGGATAGCCGGCCATGCCGTAACCGCTCATGGCCACCGTCATGCCGTCCCGGATGACCGCAGCGGCTTGTTCTGCTGATGCCACCTTGTTTTGCAGACTGGAGTGCTTGATCAAGCTTTTCACATCGAAGCCTCCACTCCCACCATTCATGTCCATAGGATCTCCCTGCATCTACGGCCGCGGGGTGAAGCCTGCGAACAGGGCTTCGTCACTGGGTTTATGCCAGGGGATTTCCCGGATGACCCAGGTGTTGTTCAGGTAATGCTTGAGTGTGATGTTCTCCGAGGCAATGTTGCCACCCCAGGTCGCACAGCCGAGGGAGCTCGTGAATGGCATGCCGCTGGTCCAGCTGCCCGTATTGGTTGCTGCCTGGGGCAGGTTGACGACCACGCGGGTGGTGAACGTCTCCAGAGAAACCTTTTCAATGGCGGCCGGATTTTGCGAGTAGATCCCGCAGGAATGGCCCGCTCCACAATAGGCATGGTTTTCATTGATGATGCGGATGGCATCATCCAGGTTGTCGTATTGGTAAAGAGCGATGACCAGGCTCATCTTTTCACCGCTGAACGGCGTGGCTTCGCCTGTCTCAGATTCTTCGACCAGCAGCATGCTGGTCTCATCTGGCACGTCCAGCCCGGCCAGATGGGCGATGTTGCTGACCGGGGACGCGACGATATCCCGGTTGATTACATGGTCAGCCGGCCAATTGGGCCAGATGGCCTGCTTGAGCTTCTCTTTCCCTGTCTCGTCGAGCATCACGGCCCCTACCTTTTCCAGTTCGGCCAGGAATGCTTCGTAGACAGGTTTCGCAATCACCAGGCTGTTGTCGCAGGAGCAGCCTGCTGCCAGGTCAAAGGTCTTGCTGGCCTTGATCTTGGCCGCAGCATCCTGGAGGTCTGCAGTTTCATCAATGACAATGATCGCATTGCCGGCGCCGACCCCGAAAGCAGGGGTGCCGGAGCTGTACGCGGCCCGGACCATGGGCTGGCCGCCGGTCGCGATGACCAGGTCGCACTGCTTCATCAGCTCATTGGTCTGTTCAACAGAAGGATTGGGCAAGCTGATGAAAAGGTCCTCCGGCGCATCATATTTTTTCATGACCGCCCGGATCAGGTCGACCACTTTCTGTGTGGTTTTCTTGCCGCGGGGGTGGGGCGCGAAAATGACCGCATCGCGGGCTTTGACGGCGAAAATCGCCTGGATCAGCGGGTGCATTTCCGCCTGCGTGCTTGGCACCAGGGACCCGATGACCCCGACCGGCTTGGCGATCCGGACCAGACCTTTGTCCGGCAATTCCTCGACCACGCCGACGGACCTTTCGTGCTTGACATCATAGAGAACGCCACGGCATTTTTCACGAACCTTGACGATTTTGGACTGCACATCGCCGAGGCGGCATTCATTGAAAGAGAATTCAGCCAGTTCCTGGATCAGCGCTTCATCGGCGACGATTTCCCAGACAATGGCAGCGGCCAGTTCGTCGACCTTTTCCTGCGTGAAGCTGGCGGCGATTTTTTGCGCTGCACGAGCCCGTTGCATCAGCTGGGCGAGAGAGTGTTCGGTGTTGTTCGCTAGATCTTGCATGGGGATCCCTCCTGGGTTTCTAAACATCTGGCCAATATTTGGCGCCGGGCTCAGTGACCCACAGGTGCTGCTGCTCAAAATTGGGCCGGATATAAGGATTGCCATCGAGATGGCGGATGATCCATAGGAAATACATCGCATAGCCAGGGGCAGCGACCTGGGGGTGGACCAGGTCCGGTGCGATGGTCACCGTGTCATTGTGTTCCAGAAGCACGCCTTCATCGCCCAGCTTCAGCAGGCCGAAACCGTTGTCTGGCTGGAATTTGTAGAAATAGATCTCCGGCTGGGGATGGGAATGCGACGGGAAGCCAGCCCATTTGCCTGGATAATGAACGTCTTCGCCGATCATGATGTTGGACTCCGGTGCCAGTGCGTGGTCGAGAAACGTTTTGACAATCCGGGTGCCGGTCTCATTCATCGTGCCCTGGCCCCGGGTCTCGATCACCGAGTTGCCCACATCGTGCACTTTGACCGGGAAATGAGTCGTGTTGACCGTGCGGACGACGGCCAACTCGGAACCTTCGCCCAGTCCCGTGATCTGTAGGGATTCCTGCTCTGGGACATCGATCAGCCAGAACGCATCATCGAGAAAGCTCGCCCGCCTGACTTCATACGTCTGGCCAGCGCATGCGACGGTCACCTGGCCCGAAAGCAGCAGATAGACCTTTTCCAGTCTGGCGTCATCGGTGAACACCATGCCCTGGTTCAGTTTCAGGATGCCAAAATCCATCAGCATGTCTGAATGAACGCCGTCCAATGCCGTGATGCTGTTATAGCCCCATTGAAACCCCTCCGGGTGTCGAATTCTCATGTTCGTTCCTCCGTTCCTTCCATCTCTCTTCATGATAGCAATCTGGCGGTCAGTCCGGATACGTCACCCAGACTGCGCCCTGGTCAGCGGACTGGACGCAGGTTTCGACAAACCGGACGCCCTCCAGACCATCCAGGACGTTGGGATGCCAGATCTGCTCCCTGACTTTGGCCAGTGAGGCCCCCTGGTTGACCAGATCCATCGCCCGGCCGAACTGGCGATACAGGTTGGCCCAGGCTTCAAACAGGCCCTCGGCATGGCCGCCACCAATCCGGTCGCAATTGATCGTGTCCGGATTTTTATACAGGTAGTCCATGCCGCGCTCGAAAATCCGGACGGGCTCCCCCTGGACTTCAAAGCGCAGCTGGTTCGGGTGCTCATCCCACCATTCGAGACTCGCTTTCGATCCAATCACGCGGATTTTCTGCTGATGCATCGAGCCCGCATTCACCGCACTGGCCCAGAGGGTTCCAGCTGCGCCATTCTGGTAGCGGAGCAGGACAAAGGCATTGTCCTCGAGGGGGGCCCGGCTTTTGACAAAGCTCTGGCGGTCGCACATCAGGGATTCGATCTTGAGCTGCGGGACGATGGTCTCAGCAAGGAACAGGACATGCGTGCCGACATCGCCCAGGACATACGATGGACCGGATTGCTGCGGGGTCACCCGCCATTTGGTGCCCGGATCATTGGCTTCGACTTCTGCCGAGTGGAACCCATGGGCGAACTGCATGACGATCATGCGGATCTCGCCGAGATCACCGCGGGCGACCATTTCGCGGGCCTGGTGGATCATCGGGAAACCGCTGTAACCGTAAGTCACACCGACAATCCGGTTGCGTTCGAGCGCCAGGTCCGCCAGTTCCCGGGCTTCCTGGGTCGTAAAGCACAGTGGCTTCTCGCAAACCACATGCAAATTGTGTTCCAGAGCCGCTTTGCAGATGGCAAAGTGCGTGGCGTTCGGTGTGGCGATGGACACCACTTCGATACCGTCCGGCCGGCTGGCTTCGGAGGCAAACATCGCCTGGTAATCCGGGTAGCAGCGGTCCTGGTCGAGGCCGATGGCCGTGCCAAAAGCCTGTCCCCGCTCCGGATCAATATCCAGCGCGGCTGCGACAAATTGGAACAGGCGGTCTCTGGTCGCCGCCTGGCGATGGATGGAGCCGATCTGGCTGCCCTGTCCGCCACCCACCATGCCCCAGCGGAGTGGACGTTCCAGGTGAAATGCTTCATTGATCATGGCTGATTCCTTTCCTGGCAGTATTGGATTCAGGTGTTGAACACATGGAAGTCCAGCAGCTTGCTGGTCATGGCCGCAACTTCCCTGACATCCATTTGCCAGTGCTTCTTGCTGACCAGTTCATAGGACCACCAGCCATCGTAACCCGTCGCCTTGACCGCATCGATCCAGTCTTTCAGAGGCACATCGCCCTCCCCGGCGTAAACACCGCGCAAGATGGTTTCATCACAGACGGTCCCGGGCGGATTCTTCTTGCCATCGCAAAAATGGATGTGATAGATCAGGTCTTTGTCCAGTCTCGCGACCTCGTCTGGTGTCGTTTCCGCACCATACCAGAGATGCCAGAAGTCAATCACCATGCCGAAATTCGGACGGTCCACTTCCTGGATCAGCTCCAGGCTCTGGTGCAGGGAATGAATCGGAGACCAGGCCACCGGCTCGAGCTGGAACTTGACCCCATAGCGCGCACCGATATCCGCAATCCGGCGGATGTTCTGGCCGGTCAATCGGCGGACCTCTTCCCACGGACGTCCGGCCAGAGCGCACAACGGCACCAGCTGGATGCAGTCACAACCGACCGACTGGGCAAACTGGGACAAAGTCTCTGTTTCAGCCAGCATGCGGGCGATCGATTCATCATCGGTCCGCTCCACATGGGCAACATCGTTGATGCTGATCATCTCAATCGTGTGATTGGACAGTGTCGTTCGGACCAGATCCGTCGAATTGCCGGATTCGAGATACTCCAGCACCTTGGTGCCGACCATTTCGACCGCTCCGAACCCAGCCTCGCTGGCAATCCGGATATCCGACAGCAAATTGCTTTTCCAAATGGTCTTGGTGTGAATGGCTTTGCGATTCATGCTGCACCTCCTGTGTGTGAATCCGGGCTCAGACGCCCAGATGGGTCTTGAGAAAGCGGCGGGCGATCTGGGCATACTCGAGCGGATCGGCTTTGGCGGGATCTTGTTCGGCTTCGACCACAATCCAGCCCTGGTAATCGCTCTGCTTCAGCAGATCGAAAATTGCGGGCCAGTCGACCAGGTCTCCATCCCCTGGCACCGTGAAAAGGCCTTCCTTGACGCCATGCAGGAAACTCCAGTCCTCTTTCTTGAAAGCGTCCAGCACCGGCTGGCGGACATCCTTGAAATGGATGTGTCGCGTCCGAGGCAAGTACTTGCGGAGGATCTCCACGGCGTTTTCGCCGGCCAGGGTGGAGTGACCCGTATCAAACAGCAGGTTGACCAGATCCGGGTCGGTCAGGGCCATCAGGCGGTCGATCTCGGCCATCGTTTCGATGCCGGTACCGACATGGGGATGGAAGCACAGGGACATGCCCTTGGCTTTGGCGCGCCGGCCCATTTCATTCAGGCCCTGGGCGAGGTTTTCCCACTGGGCGTCGGAGAGACAGGGTCTCTTGGAAAAAAGCGGGGTCTGCTCCTGGCCATGGATCGTCACACCACATTCTCCGACACCGACCACCCTGGCCCCCAGGCCATAGGTGAAATCCAGATGCTGGTCAAAGGCTGTGAAGGTCCGCTCATTCTCAAACGTCGTCAGGAAACTGCTGAACCACATGTTGCAGATGATCATGCCGCGCAGGTCGAGAGCCTTCTTGAGAACTGCGGCATCCTTGGGGTATTTACAACCACCTTCGCTGCCGGTAAATCCCGCCAGGGCCATCTCGCTCAGGCACTGCTGGTAGGTCAGTTCACCGCCCAGCTCCGGCAGGTCATCATTGGTCCAGTTGATCGGGGCACAGCCAAATTGCACGTTCATATCTGTCTCCTCAATATTTTCGGATCGTCTTGACGATGGTTTCCAGTCGCTTGGCAGCTGCCTGGACGGATTCGGTTTCTGCAACAGATGCCGTGCCGACCCGCCAGAAGTTGGCGTAACCGTCGGTCATCGTGCCGGGTAAGACACTGATTTCGATCAGGGTGGACTGCTTTTCCTGGCGGCTCCAGGCGATTGCAGCCTTGAGCTCGTCAACAGTCCGGACGCGGCAGGACTTGGCTCCATAACCTTCGGCCACTTTGACAAAATCGATCGGCACATAGGATCCGGTCAGATCCCCCGTCGCATCCTCGCGGTAGCGGAATTCGGTGCCGAACGTATCGATCCCCTGCGAGCGCTGCAGATTGTGGATGCACTGGTGCCCGTTGTTGTTGAACAGGAGGATGTTCATTTTCTTTTTTTCCTGCAGGCTGGTGACCAGATTGGAGTGGCTCATCAGGAATCCGCCGTCACCGACAAAGACAAACACTTCCTTGTCCGGCTCCGCCATCTTGACACCCAGTGCACCCGCTGTTTCATAGCCCATGCAGGAGAAGCCGTATTCGAGATGGTAGGTGCCAGGCGCCTTCACCGTCCAGATACGCTCCAGATCAGACGGCAGGCTGCCGGAAGCCGCGATGATCACGTCGTCCTGGCCGAGCAGCTGGTTGAGCTCCATCAGGACGCGCGTCTGGGACAGGCCTTCCCTGGGACTGAGCTGGCTCAGACGATCCAGCTCCACTTGCCAGCGGCTTTGGGCCAGAGCGATTTCTTCGCTGTAGCCAGACTGGTATTGGCGCTCTGCCAAAGCTCGCTCCAGGGCCTGGACCCCTGCGCGGGCATCGGCCACCACAGAGCAGGAACCCATTTTCAGGGCATCCATCCGGCTGACATTGATCGACACGACCGGAATATCCGGATGTTTCACACCGCCTTTGGAATTGGTGACAAAATCATTCAGTTTGGTCCCGATGGCAATGATCAGGTCAGCGTCTTTCATCAGCTCATTGGCTGCCAACGTGCCGCAGATCCCGACACAGCCCGTGTAATACGGGTGATCACTCGAGAGTTCGCCTTTGCCAGCCTGGGTTTCGGCAACAGGGATTTTGAACTGGTCTGACAGTGCAGCGACCGCACGACCCGCATCACTGTACCGGACACCGCCGCCTGAGATGATGAACGGCTTCCTGGCTGCAGCAATCAGGTTGGCAGCCCGGTCAATCGACCTGGCGTAGGCCGGTTGGCGATCGATCTGCCAGACCCGTTTCCAAAGGAATTCTGCTGGATAATCATAGGCCTCAGCCTGGACATCCTGTGGCAGGCACAAGGTGACGGCACCGGTCAACTCCGGATCGGTCAGAACGCGCATCGCATGCAGGCAGGCCGTCATCAGCTGCTCAGGCCGGGAGATCCGGTCCCAGTAGCGACTGACTGGTTTGAAGGCATTGTTGGCCGATACGGTGTAGTCCATTTCATTCTCAACCTGCTGGAGGACCGGGTCGGGCTGTCGGTCAGCGAACGTATCCGCTGGCAGGAGCAGCAGAGGGATTTTGTTGACCGTTGCATTGCCGGCTGCCGTGACCAGGTTCAACGATCCCGGACCAACCGAAGCCGTACATGCATAAATAGCCCGGCGGCGATTCTGCTTGGCATAAGCCATGCAGGCGTGGGCGATGTCCTGTTCATTTTTGCCTTGGACAAACCGGACTTGGTCTTTGTACTGGTGCAACGCCTGGCCCAGGCCGACGGCGTTGCCATGACCGAAGATGCCCATCACGCCATGGACGAATTTGCTTTCCTCGCCATCCATCTCGATGTACTGGTTGTCCAGAAACAGAACCAGTGCCTGGGCCATGGTCAATTTTTTGGTGGTGTTCATGCGTTCCTCCTCGACTGGGTACTCAATGCAATGGAAAATGGGCGGGTCGGGATCAGAGATGTCAGGACATGGGAAAAGAAAGCTCCGGCAGCCTGCCGGGGCTTGGATTTCGGATCTGCCGATCCTTTTCGTGGTGTGTATCAGCAAACGCGGGTTGCACTGGGGACACTTTCATCATACAACTGGAATATTTCGATTTCAACTTTCGGTTATTCCGTTTTTATTTCGATTGACGCCAAGATCGCCCAGAAGATACAATAAACACGGATATATCTGTCAAGTCGCATGAAAACCAGAAAGAAGTGTTCGAAATGAAACGTTGGGAAGAAATCAAGGAAATCCTCTTTCGTGAAGGCAAGGTCTTTGTGGCAGAGCTGAGCCAGCACTACCAGGTCAGCGAAGTGTCGATCCGCAAGGACCTGACCAAATTAGAGAATGAAGGATTTGCGATCAAGTTTTACGGTGGCGCTGCCCTGGCAGCCCCCGATACCAACAAGGCCACCGAATCAGCTGACTTTTATCAGGACCCGATCCGCCTGGCGCTGGCAAAGCGGGCGGTCCAGGAAATCAACGATGGTGACTGCATCTTCCTGGGCTCCGGACGGACGTGCTGCATTCTGGCTCGATTGCTGGATGGCAAGAAAAATCTCACCGTCGTGACTAATAACATTACGGCCATGCAGGACCTGATCGGTCGAGTCGCCAAAGTCTACCTGATCGGCGGAGAAGTCACTACAACAGACCACAGGACACTTTTTTCCAGCTGGGATCTGCCCCAGACTTTTACCGAGAGCATATTTGTCAACAAGGCCTTCACCAGCATCTCCGGCCTCGACCTCAAGGCCGGCCTGACGGTCAATTCGATCATCAGCACCTATGTCTTCCGCCATATTCCCACGATGTCGCATCATTGGTATGTCATGATGGACCTGTCCAAATTCGACAAAATTGCCATCTATCCGGTCGCTGAGCCCAAATCCGTGCAGACGATCATCGCCAATGCCTTCCCGGAAAAGTACCAGGCTTATTTCCGGGAGAATGGCATCGAGATGGTCCTCACCAGTTAAAAAATCAGATCATTTTCCAACCCATCCCTTTCGTGGACAGCGTATAATGGTTCGTATCACTTGAGAATGAGACGATATGGATCAAGGGTCCGCTGGTGAGTGCGGAATCGTTGTTTTGAAAGGGATGGTTTTACGATGGGTGGTTTTTTTGGCGTTGTCTCCAGGGAAGACTGTGTCCTGGATGTCTATTTTGGCACTGATTATCATTCACATCTCGGCACCAGTCGCGGCGGCCTGGCCTTCTGGAGTGGCAGCGGCTTCAAACGCTCGATCCACAACATTGAAAACATCCAGTTCCGGGCCAAATTCGATGCGGAAATCCCGAAAATCAAAGGCAACATGGGCATCGGCTGCATCAGTGACACGGACCCGCAACCGCTGACGGTCCGATCGCACCTCGGCCATTACGCCATCAGTACGGTGGGCCGCATCAACAATCTCAGTGAGCTGACCGAGCGCGCCTTCACCCGGCAGAATGTCCATTTTCTCGAGACCAACCAGGGCAATATCAATCCGACCGAACTTGTTTCCGTCATGATCGACCAGGAACAGTCCTTCAAAGATGGCTTGCTGAAAGCCCAGGACCTGATCGAAGGCTCGTGCTCCATCCTATTGCTGACACCGGATGGCATTTATGCCGCCCGTGACAAATGGGGCCGGACTCCTCTCGTCGTGGGGAAAAAAGATGGCGCCTACTGTGTTGCCTTTGAATCGTGCACCTTCGCCAATCTCGGCTATGTGTTTGATTATGAATTAGGCCCAGGCGAGATCGTCCTGATCACAGAAGACGGCGTCCAGAAAGTAGCGCCCCCACGGGCCCAGATGAAAATCTGTGCGTTCCTCTGGGTCTATTATGGCTACCCGTCTTCGACTTATTCCGGGATGAATGTTGAAGTCATGCGATATCGCAATGGCGCAGCCCTGGCTCGCAACGATGGGATAGAAGTCGACATGGTGGCTGGTATTCCAGACTCCGGGGTTGGTCATGCCATCGGCTACTCCAACGAATCCCGCATCCCATTTGGCCGCCCCTTCATCAAATATACCCCGACCTGGTCACGCAGTTTCATGCCACAGGATCAGAAAATCCGCAATCTTGTGGCCAGGATGAAACTGATGCCCATTCCAGAGCTGGTGGCCAAAAAACGTCTGTTGTTTTGCGATGATTCAATCGTCCGCGGCACCCAGATGCGGGAAACAGTCGATCTGCTGTACCAGTGCAACGCCAGCGAAGTCCATGTCCGCTCCGCTTGTCCGCCGATTGTCTATGGTTGCAAGTACCTGAACTTTTCCGCCTCCCGCTCCCACATGGACCTGGCCACCCGCCAGTCGATCCTCGAGCTCGAAGGCCATGAGCCGGAATCGCTCCAGGCCTATTGCGACCCAACGACACCACAGTATCAGGCCATGGTCGAACACATCGGCAAGAAACTCAATTTTTCGTCCCTGAAATACCAGACGATCCACGACATGGTCGAAGCCATCGGCATCGGCAAGGAAAATATCTGCACCTATTGCTGGAACGGCAAGGAATAAACCAATCACCGGTTTGCCCCGATCCGTCCCACGAGTCGGAACCTTTTAGTCCAGGCTTTCCCGCAATTTGCCACTGCGGCTGGGATGCCGCATTTTTCGCAGCGCCTTGGCTTCAATCTGGCGGATCCGCTCGCGGGTGACCTTAAACTCGCGACCAATCTCTTCCAAGGTGCGGCTTCGCCCATCATCGATACCGAACCGCAGGCGCAAGACCCTGTTTTCCCTTGGGGTCAAGGTGTCCAGGACCCTGCTGATCTGTTCCTTCAGGAACGAATGGGTCGCCAAGTCCATCGGAGACAGGGACTCATCGTCCGGGATGAAATCTTTCAGCTGACTCTCACCTTCGGTACCAATCGGCTTGTCCAGCGAAACCGGTTCGTGGGAGATGTGCTGGATCTGCCTGATTTTCTCGACGCTCAGGCCGAGTTCATCCGCCAGTTCCACATCTTCTGGTTCGCGGCCGTAAATCTGGGTCAGGCGCCGGTGCGTCCGCGTGACCTTGTTGATCGATTCGACCATGTGGACCGGCACGCGGATCGTCCTGCTCTGGTCAGCGATGGCCCGTGAAACAGCCTGGCGGATCCACCAGGTCGCATAGGTGCTGAATTTAAAACCCTTGTCAGGATCGAATTTGTCGACGGCCCGCATCAGTCCGATATTTCCTTCCTGGATCAAATCCAGAAAAGAAATCCCATGATTGACATAGTGTTTGGCTATGCTGACAACCAGACGCAGATTGGCTTCGCATAGCTGTGCCTTGGCATCAGGATCGCCTTGCTGGGCCCGGATCGCCAAGTCCTTCTCTGCCTGGCCTGTCAGCAATGAGATCCGGCCAATTTCTTTCAAATACGCTTTGACTGGATCATCAGCCAACAGGTTAGCGCTGCTGTCCGCTGCTTTTACATGACTTTCTTCCTGCAAGGGAAGCGTGGTTTCAGGATCCAGATTTTCCGTGTCCTCTATGGCCCTCTGTGTAGACATGGTTTACCTCCCTGCCTTATCCAGAATCTATTGGGCACCGGGCGGGGTGACCAAAGCATTCTGTATCATGCTGCGAATGAAAATGGACCCAGCTGTCAGCCAGGTCCATTTTGTTTGCTGCATAAGGTTTACCCAGAAAATCCCAGTCTTAATGACCCGGGAAATTCCTATTACCAGCGGTCGTTGTAGCTGTTGTTGTTGCGCTGCTGTTTGCGGGCGCGACGGCAATCCGGGCAACGGGTGGGCTCATTGGTGAAGCCCTTTTCCTGGTAGAAAGCTTGTTCACCTTCGGTGAAGACGAATCCGGCTCCGCAATCTTTACAAACGAGGTTCTTTTCTGGCATATGTGATGCCTCCTTAAAAATAATCAGGACTTACGTGATCAATCGATAAACAATGAATCAAAGCGACTCAATCCCAATTATTCAGGATGGCGAAATGACTTGAAAACCGGCTGGTCTTGTTGACCTTTGCGTATCATATCACAGATAGAAAAATAATGCAAATTCTTTATGATTATTGCTGTTCCTATCGCATTTGGCAACTGTCAACGTCCCGGGCGATGTCGGGCCGGCGCATAGGGCTGCCGCTCCTGAGGCCTGTTCGCACCGGATCTTGCTGTCGACTGCGGCCTGCGTTCGGTCTGAGCCGGTTGAACCGGCTGGGTCGGCCGCCCGCCGCTGTGGTTCTGAGAGGGCCGGGAGGGCCGCTCTGTACCAGACAGATGTGACACCTGTTCGGCAGGCTGACTGGGCCGCCTGGCCGGATTTTGCTGCCTGGGCTGTCTGGACTGGCGTCCGGCGGGCGCTTGCTTGGGTTCGATCGTGGTGATCGTCAGGGGATACGGATGGTCATCAACCACTGGAATGGACTTGGCGATCAGCTTCTCAATATCCTTGAGCAATTTCTTTTCTTCGAAATCGCAAAAGGACAATGACGTGCCATGATTCCCTGCCCGACCGGAGCGGCCGATGCGATGGACATAGGTCTCAGGAACCTCCGGCAAATCATAATTGACAACATAGGTCAGGCCATCGATGTCAATGCCACGGGCTGCAATATCCGTAGCCACCAGGACGCGGGTGGACTTGTTCTTGAAATCACTCAGCGCACGCTGGCGGGCATTCTGGGATTTGTTACCATGGATGGCCTGGGCTGAAACATGGTCTCTGGTCAGATCGCGGGCCACGCGGTCTGCACCATGCTTGGTGCGGGTGAAGACCAGGACGGAATCGAGATTTGTGTCGCTGAGCAAATGGCTGAGCAAATGGCGCTTATTGACCTTGTCGACAAAATAAACGGTCTGCTGGATCTTTTCAACGGTCGGGGACTCCGGCGAAATCGAAACATGCACCGGATCAATCAGCATCGCATTGGACAGCTTGACGATCTCTTCCGGCATGGTGGCCGAGAAGAACAAGGTCTGGCGGCGGGTCGGAACTTGGGCGATGATCCGTTTCACATCGTGAATAAATCCCATGTCGAGCATGCGGTCCGCCTCATCGAGCGTCAGGATTTCGATGTCCTGCAGAGAAACCAGCTTCTGACCCAAAAGATCCAGGAGACGGCCCGGTGTTGCAACGAGGATGTCGATACCCTGGCGCAGCTCGATTTCCTGCTGTTTCTGTGACACGCCACCGAAAATGACACAGGAGCGCAGGCCTGTGTGTCGACCATAGGTGATCAAGCTTTCGTGGATTTGCAGAGCCAGCTCACGAGTCGGCGTCAGGATCAGGGAACGAATGCGCCGTTTTTCAGGTCTGCCAGTTTGCATCAGGCGCTGTAGTGTCGGCACGGCAAAAGCGGCGGTCTTGCCCGTGCCCGTCTGGGCACAGCCCAGCAAATCGCGACCCAGCAAAGCCGGCGGAATCGCCTGGACCTGGATCGGGGTTGGATGTTTGTAGTGCGCCTGATCCAAAGCCTTGAGGATGGGCGGGGCAATTTTCAGTTCAGTAAAAGTCATTGTTTCTCCAATTTTGTATTTGTTTGCATAAAAAACCGCCTGTTCCACAGAACGGAAAGGCGGTCAGTTCAAGCGGATGGATTGTGAATTCTTTATTAATAATAGCACAGATGACCCTGCCTTGTCCTGTTTGTTCGCATATAATGAATATGAACTTGCATCCAAGGAGGGCTTATGGAACATCAAGAGTGGGATCAGGCGAACCAGCAAGATGCACAGGGGAACACGCAAAGCCCTGAATCCGTTGAATTTTTCAACATCCAGCCCCGCCACGTGCCCAATCCTGGCGCACCCGATCTGGATGATGACTTTGCCGATGACCCGGTCAGGCACCCGCGCCAGTTTCGCGAATACCGCCTGCAACATCGCAAACCACCCTTGAGCAAACCGGTCATCCTATCCATTCTTTTACTAGTCATTCTGGTATTTGCTGCCCTTTTGATCCAGCGCCTGGTCGCCGGTGATCGTGAGACCAGTCTAGAAACGACCCCAACCACCATCATTCAGGTGACGACAGCCACCACCACCGCGCCTGTCCAGATCCTGACCATCAAAGACGGGCAACGCTACAACATCCGTCCTTCGCCGGGGGTGGGTGAAGCAGCTCTCAAAACCGCGACTGGCGGCGAACAATACACCATCCAATCGATTGTAACAGGTGAGCCGACCCGGTACGGCGACCAGTGGTACGAAATCATGCTCGACGGCAAAGCCGCTTATATCATTCTCGATGCCGAAGGCCAAGACGTGTCCGAGCGGGACGGCTAACCGAGGAATGCGGCCATGAAACTGGGCCTGGTCCTCGAAGGCGGCGCGAGCCGGACCTATTTCTCATGCGGCGTGCTGGACGCGCTATTGGAAGAGCAGATCATTGCCGACATGGTCATTGGCACCTCTGCCGGCATCGCCAATGCCTTGTCCTACGCCTCCGGCCAGATCGGCCGCAACATCCAAGTTGCCAAAAACTACATGAGAGATCACCGCTACATGGGGATCCGCCATTTGATCAATCCGAAAAACAAGAGCATCTACAACCTGGAATTTGTCTTTGAGACCATCCCCCAGTCGTGCGTCCCCTTTGATTTTGCTGCCTTTGCCCAATTTAAAGGCGATGTCGTAGCGACTGTCACCAATTTGAAGACGGGGCTGACTGAGTATCTTCCTGTTCCCAAACAAGGACGTCAGGATCTGGTCCTGATGGCCAGCTGTGCATTGCCTCTCCTGTTTCCGGTCATCGAGATCGACGGTCAGCCATACATGGACGGCGGAATTACAACCCCGGTACCTGTAGAGGAGGCTATCCGCGCCGGGTGTGACAAGACCATTGTCATCCTGACACGGGAACGAGGGTATAAAAAACAGCCAGAAAACCTGATGCTCCTGGCAGCCAGATTCTATAAGCAGTATCCTGAGTTTGCCAAGGCTTTGCAGAACCGGGCTCAGACCTATAACGACAACATGAAGCGTGTGTTTGAATTGGAGGCAGAAGGCAAAGCCTTCATCATCGCACCGGAATCGATGGTCGAGATCAAGCGCACAGAATCAGATCCAGACATATTGGAGAGTTTGTATCAGGATGGTTACCACGTGTTGAAGAATCATCTGCCTGCACTCAACACCTATCTGGAAAACTGATTTTCTGTTGCCCAAGAGACGATACCTTCATCGACTCTCCTGGCATGCCAGGAAATAATCAGAGTATTTTAACCCGTTCAGGCCATCTTTTGTTTGAATTCGATCGACAAACCATCCGGATCATAGACATAGAAGTAGCGGTTTTCCGGATCCGGGAACCGGATGTCGGATGGATTGAGGTCCCAGGCCAATGCTTTTTCGCGCAGCCCGTCGAGGTCATCGGTCTGGAAGCAGATGGTCAGGCCTTTGGTTTCGACTTTGACACCCTCCGGCATGTAGACCAGCTCGATCTGGGTCGCACCTTCCTGGTCCGCCAGAAACGCGATGCGCCAGTCCCCTTGGGACAACCGCTTCTGGATGGTCAGCCCAACGAACTCCTCATAGAACTTGATTGATTTTTCAATATCCCGGACCCGGATAATCAACTGGTAAAAATGCATGGGACACTCCTTTTCATCTCTTTAAAATCCAAATTTTACATATTGCAACAATCGGCCAGCGATTGTCTGAATCTATAATGATACTATGCCATTAATTTAGAATGAGAGCACACAGGAATCATGCAGTTACAGCAGGCATTTTGCAAGAGGAGATTACCTACATGAATCAATATTCAATGCTGACCTTGGTCGTCGACGATGAAATTGTTCTTTCAACGCATGAGATTGATGCGATCGAGCAGCTTTTCACTCCTTTGGAGCTGCCTAATCCCGACGAAAAGCTGGTCGTCAAAAAAGATCGGGTCGGCATGATCCGATTGTCCATCAAGGGCAAAAAGACCAAATCACGTCCCGATCTCAACAGAGTCATCCACATGCTCGGAGAAAATGGCTGGGAGCCTTTTTCTGTCCACACACCTTCCCAGACCTACTATTTCCGCAAACTTGTGAAAAAGCAATAATCGGTTTGAATCAGCCAAACCGGCCTGAGATGTAGTTATTGGTCCGCTCGTCAGCTGGCCGGGCAAACATGATCTCGGTCCGATCGTATTCGATCACCTCACCATTGAGGAAAAATGCCGTCATATCCGATATGCGCGCGGCTTGCTGCATGGAATGTGTCACGATGACGATGCTGTAGCGGGCCTTGAGTTGGTCAATCAGTTCTTCGACCTTGAAGGAAGCAATCGGGTCGAGGGCTGAGGTCGGTTCATCCAGGAGCAGGACGTCTGGCTCTACGGCCAGACAGCGGGCGATGCACAAGCGCTGCTGCTGTCCGCCGGACAAACCGTAGGCATTGTCATGCAGCCGGTCCTTGACCTCATCCCACAAAGCCGCATCGACGAGGCTTTTTTCAGCGATTTCGAGCAATTTCTTCTTGTCGTGGATGCCATGCAGCTTGGGGCCAAAAGTGACATTGTTCAGGATGGATTTCGGAAACGGATTGGGCTTTTGGAACACCATGCCCACCCGCGCTCTCAGCGCTTCCACTTTGATATCCGGATCCAGGATGTTGCGGCCATGGTACATGATGTTACCTGTTGTCCGGACGCCTGGAACCTCTTCGACCATTCGGTTTAGTGTTTTGACAAAGGTCGATTTGCCACAGCCGGATGGGCCGATGATCGAGGTCACCTGGTTTTTCTGGATCTCCAGGCTGACATCTTTCAGGGCATGGTGATCGCCATACCAGAGATTGAGGTCTTTGACATCATAGGCGTTCTGGGTCATAAGTCCGGGCTGGCTTGCAGTCTGCTGGTTCATCTGGATCTGGGCTCCTCAATACTTGTGGGAATATTTGTTACGGATCACAATTGCGATCGAGTTCAGGGCAAAAAGCAGGGCCATCAGGATGATGATCGTGGCAGCGGCCAGATTGGCATATTCTTTGGTCAGGACAGCATCCAGCGTCCAATAGTAGATCTGGATCGGCAAGGCCGTAAAGTCATCCATGATGCTATCGGGCAATTTCATGATCAAAGTTGGGATGCCCAGCACGACCAGCGGTGCTGTCTCGCCGATGGCGCGGGAGATGGCCAGGATGGTGCCCGTCAGGATGCCCGGCATCGCTGTGGGCAGCACGATCCGCCAGATGGTTGTCCAGTGAGTCGCACCCAGGCCATAAGACGCATCCCGCAAAAATCCCGGGACGGCCCGGATCGCTTCCTGGCTGGCGACGACAATTGTCGGCAAGACTAAAAGGGAGAGCGTCAGGCCACCGGCCAGGATGCTGGAACCGAGGCCAAACAGGCGGCCAAACACGGTCAGGCCCAAAAGGCCGAAAATAACCGAAGGCACGCCGGCCAGATTGGCAATATTGGTCTGGATGAAAGCGTGAAAACGGCCTTTGTGGGCAAATTCTTCAAGGTACACAGCTGTAGCCACCCCGATGATGACTGAAGTCGGGATCACGACCAGCATCAGCATGGCAGAACCTCGGATGGCACCTTTGATGCCAGCTTTTTCAGCAAAGCGGGAAAGATTGCTGGTCAAAAACTGGACATCCAGCCAGCCGATGCTGTCGCGGACAACCTGGACGATCAGGACGCCCAGGACCAGCAGGGCAAAAATCATCGAGAAGAAAAAGACCTTGCGGGCCAGCCAATCCAGCCAGATGCGACGATTGATCCGCTTTTGCACCGAATTGGATGTGAAAAACGAATCATCGGTCTGGCGCTGCAGGCTGGTTGGTTCCGCCACCTGGGACAGGTTGCGGGATTGTTCCATATCCATATCAGTAAACCTCCCGGAATTTGCGGGAAATATGTTGCGCTGTCATATTCAGAAGCAAGGTGAAGGCAAACAGGATCAATCCGACTGCGTACAGACTGTAGTAGCCGATGGTTCCACTGCCAGCATCACCACTGGTGAATTCAACGATGTAGCCGGTCATGGTCTGGATCGACTGAGTGACATCGAGTGTGAATCGCTTGGAGCTGCCGCTGGCGATGGCGACGATCATGGTTTCACCGACGGCACGCGAGATGCCCAGCACGATCGAAGCAATGACACCCGACAGGGCAGCCGGCAGGACGACCTGGACCGAGGCCTCCAGCTTGGTCGAGCCAAGGCCGAGGGCGGCTTCACGGATCGCATTCGGCACCGAACTCATGGCGTCTTCGGACAACGATGTCACGAGCGGGATAATCATGATGCCCATGACAATACCCGGACTGAGGACGTTCTTGGCCTCAAGAGTCGGGATCAGGCGGGTCAGGAGCGGTGTGACAAAGGAGTAGGCGAAAAAGCCATAGACGATGGTAGGAATTCCAGCCAGCAGTTCAATGATTGGCTTGACGACTTTTCTGACCCGGTCCGTTGCAAACTGGCTCATGTAGATCGCTGCTGTCAGCCCGATCGGTGTCGCGACCAGCATCGCGATCAAGGACGTCAGGACCGTACCCGTGATTAATGGGATGAAACCGAATTTGGGCTCAGCTGCCAAAGGGGCCAGCTCCGTACTGAACACATCTTTCAGGGGGACTGCCCGGAAAAAATGCAGGGCGTCATTGAACAGCGTCAGGACAATGCCAACCGTCGTGATGATTGAAATCGATGCAGCCAGAATGAAAAAGGCAGGAATGTACCTTTCGTATTTCCTGGACTTGAGTTTGAAATTTCGGCGTGGCTTTTGCGGAGCCGCAGACTCAATGCTGTTCATGCAAGTGATCCTTTCCGTAAAGGTATCTGGTGTTTGGAGAGAGCAAAGACAGGATGAGAAGCATCAAGCTCCCCATCCCATCTCCCAACGTCGTATCAGATGATGTCTTTTTTAGCCAATTTTGTTCAGTTCAGCCAGGTAAGCTTCGTACTGGTCCATCGGCAGCGGAGCGAAGCCGGTTTCGCCAGCCAGTTCAGCGGCACCCTGGGCAACCACGTACTTGGCATAGTCGAGCACCTGGGGTTTTTCCATGGCGTATTTGAGGTTCAGGTAGGTGAAGACCGGGCGGGTGAATCCAGCATAGGGCTTGTCTTCGCCGATGGTTTCGAGGGTGGGCTCAACCGGACCGTTGCCGAAGTCGACTTTGACCGCTGTGATCTTGTCCTTGTTGCTGACATAGTAGCCGAAGCCGAAGAAGGCGATGGCGTTCTTGTCTTTGGAAACCAGGTCAACCAGGGTGGAATATTCCTGCTGCAGATTAACCGTCTTGACCATGTCAGCTTTTTTCAAGATGCTTTCGAAGAAGAATTCGTAGGTGCCGTGGTTTTCGTTCGGACCATAGAACTTGACTTCCTCGGCAGGCCAGTCGGCACGGATGTCAGACCAGAGCACTTTGTCTTCGGCATTGTAGCTGCCCGACAGGTACATCTTGACGATCTCGTCTTTGGTCATCTCAGTCGCCCAGGTGTTTTCCTTGTTGATAACCATGGTCAGGCCGTCGAGCGCAAGCTTGATTTCCATGACATCCGTCTCGAAGTTCAGGCCATTTTCCTTGAGCTGGTCGATTTCTTCCTGCTTGATGGCACGGGAGGCGTCTGAAAAATCAGTTTCGCCGGGGATGAACTTCTTGAATCCGGCACTGGAACCAGCGCGGCCAACCTGGACATTGACTTCCGGCTGGACTTCCACCATGTAGGTTTCGGCGATGGCAGCCATCAGGGGGTAGACCGTACCGGAGCCGTCGATGATGACGTCGCCGCTGAGTTCAGCAACTGTTTCTGCAGCAGTGGTTTCAGCAGCAGCGGTGGTGGCAGCTGCGCCAGCAGTGGTGGCAGCAGTGGATGAAGCGCAGGCAGCAGTCGATACGAGCATCGACACAGCCAGCAAAGCAACGCCAAGTTTCTTGATCATGGTGTATGTTCCTCCAAATTTTCCTTGAGCAGTTCATCTGCCAGCGATCGAGTTGGGTTCGCGATCAAGCCGGTGACTGTTTTGAACACCCTCATCTTAGCAAGGGTCCAGCCGAGGGATCATCAGAAGAGAATTATGGCAATGTAAAAGGTAGGTTATGGTGCCGAAATTGGGACGCCGTCCCAAAATCGGCACAAACGAACCGGATTAGAGTAAGATGGAACTGAATCCATGCTAAGGAGTTATTTGCGATGAACCATGAGAAACTCCGGCAGTCGTTGGAGAAGCGTGGCTATCAAGTCTCGTTGTTTGACTCAGCGAGCCAGGCAGCGGATTATCTCGTCAGCCAGATCGTTGGATGTACGGTCGGCTTTGGGGATTCTGCCACTTTAGCCGCGATGAATCTAGCCAGCCGTTTGTCCGAGTGTAACCAGGTTTTTGATCCTGGTTCTTGTCCCGATGAGGAATTCCTCGCAACTGCCAAAAAAGCCCTGACCACCGAAGTTTTCCTGACTTCAGTCAATGGCGTGGCACAAACAGGCGAGCTGGTCAATCTGGATGGAACAGGCAACCGGGTCGCCGGTTCCTTGTTTGGTCACAAGAAGGTGTTTTTCGTTTTTGGCCGGAACAAGATCGAACCGACACTCGAACAGGCCATCTGGCGAGCCAGAAATATTGCCGCGCCCATCAATGCCAAGCGGCTGGGCTATCGCACGCCCTGTGCAATCAAAGGTGACCGGTGTTACGACTGTTCCTCACCGGACCGGATCTGCAACGCATTCGTGATCTATTATGGTAAAATGCATTCGATCGAAGCCGAAGTGATCCTCATCGACGAGACGCTTGGCTATTGATTCGATCGCCGGAGGTAGCCAATGGAAAATGTCCTGTTCGCATTTGGATTGACACTGTTTGCAGGCCTCTCCACGGGCATCGGCAGCCTCATCGCCTTTTTCTCCAAGAAAAGCAGCCCCCGTTTCCTATCGGTCAGTCTGGGTTTTTCTGCTGGTGTGATGATCTATGTCTCCATGGTCGAAATTTTCTTCAAAGCCAAAGCGGACCTCATCGCAGAACTTGGTGAGATATTGGGCTCCTGGGTCACCGTTCTATCCTTTTTTGGCGGCATGTTCTTGATCGCCTTCATCGACAAGCTGGTTCCCTCCTCTGAAAACCCGCATGAAATGCACTCAGTCGAAGAAATGAGCGAGGATCACCCAGAGTCCAGCCACCATCAGAAGCAGATCGAAATGCGCGAAAAGGCTCTGAAAAACCATAAGCTCCTGCGCATGGGTGTTCTGACCGCACTGGCAATTGGCATTCATAATTTCCCGGAGGGTCTGGCGACATTCATCGCTGCCATGCAGGAACCGCAGATCGCCATCCCGATTGCGGCAGCCATCGCCATCCATAACATTCCCGAAGGCATTGCCGTCTCTGTTCCGATCTTCTATGCCACAGGGAGCAAGAAAAAGGCCTTCTTCTATTCTTTCATCTCTGGCCTGTCTGAACCAGTCGGCGCCCTGGTGGGTTACCTGATCCTGCTGCCCTTCATGAGTGACACGCTGATGGGTATCATCTTTGGGCTTGTCGCTGGGATCATGGTCTTCATCTCACTGGACGAACTATTGCCCTCAGCCAGGGACTACGGTGAACACCACCTGTCCATCTACGGCATGGTCGCTGGCATGATCGTCATGGCAGTCAGTTTGCTGCTGTTCCTATAAAAGCACAAAGGCCTGGATCCACCAATCCAGACCTTTGTACACTCTTTGAGGAAGAGAAGATAATTTCTCGGAGGAGAGAAATGGGTTTGGCAAAGGCGGTCAATCCATTTATCGAGCCCCGTATGAGCCGATGATCAATACCAGAATGGCGAGCAGAGCAAAAACCAATGTGAACTCTTCTTTTACGAATTTTTGGACAGAGTGAATAACGGTGCGCATATTTAACCTCCGTTAGAATAATGGCATTGCATCTGGCAATGCTATTCTTTTTTCATATGGTGCATTATACAGATCGATTTTGGGTTTGTTTTGAGATCATCGCTCAGCTGATGGTTTTAGTATAAAAGACACCGAAGTCGACTTCTACTCAAATACCAAGACAGATTTGACTTATTTTTAGATTCTATGTCATGTCAATTGAATAAAGCAGTGATTGCGGCTTGAATGCAAAGCAGTTAGACTTCGATCCTGTATTGTTCACACCTCAAGGCATCGATCGCCCGGTCGATGTCTTTTTCTTTGACCAGGATGTAGTCCGTATCGTAAGTCGAAATCGCAAACAGGCTGATCTCATTAGCGGCCAGGATCGAACTGATGGCGGCGAGGATGCCGGTCAGTGAAAAATCAAGTGGACCGGCCACTTGCAAGATCCGCCAATCCTTTTCTGCCCGGACGTCATCAGGAATGTTTTTCTCAAGGCAAACAACAGATCGTTCATCCTGAGTGCGGGTGATGGAATAAAAGGACCCGGATGTCGCCCAACGGGGGATGTCGCTATCCGCATCCAATCTGCAGACACCGTAGCGATCGGGCAGGAGCCTCAGGGTCAATTTGAACTCAGCCATGAGCCTTGACCTCCGACAACGGAACATAGGTCGGCCAGAGAATCAGTGCTGCAAACAGGAACAATCCGGAAGAGACTGCAAGCATCTGTTCATGACCGGGCGTCTGCAAAGAATACCAGACAAAGCCTTCGGAGATCTGCTGCAGGCCAAACACCAGCGGCATGGCCGCAAAGATTTTATTCTCCGGGATGGAATTCCTGGATAAAGTGGCAAGACCGGCCCCAGTCAACAGAGCACCACTGACGAAACTTGCTGCAGCTGAAAAACACATAGGCCCTCCCTGATCGTTCAGGATGATCAAATCTCAGTGTCGCAAATGAAACAAGCACGTTTTGCCAAAATTATAGCAATAATTTCAACCCCTGCACCATGACTAATCTGGATCAACCTGTGTATAATAGGCCGCAGAATTTATAAGACTATCCGAAAAAATGGATACTATCAGGAGAATTGTTATGGCTGGAAACCGCATGATCTGTACAACAAACCAAGTCGAATACCTGACAATCCGCAGGGCCATGGTGGCCGGCGCACGCACATTTGAAGAAACCCAGGCCGCCACCGGGGTCTGTGGTGTTTGCGAGGGTTGTAAGAGTGAACTCGATGGGATCCTGTTGTCGGTCTGTGGCTGCATGAAAGTCTCCTTGCAGGCCGTGGTCGACGCTGTCAAATCTGGAGCTGACACCGTTGAAAAAGTGGGTGAGCTCACTGGCGCCGGCACGGATTGTGGCCGCTGCAAAGGACTGATCGCCAACATCATTGAACTGGGCTATTGATACGCAATACCGCATCAAATGTCGAGCCATACAGGCCAGGAGCAATTTGAATGGGAATGGTCGCTTCACCAGAATTTCCTGAATGGGTCCTTGCTGTCGAGGCCATGGTCAAGAAAACGGCAGCCAGAATCTTGAGCCAGGATTTCACCGTTATGGGAAAGGGTCGCCAGGATATTGTGACCGGCTTGGACTATGCAATGGAGCGGGAAATCAAGCGCCAGCTGCACGAGATGTTCCCAAATGACCGGTTCATTGGCGAAGAAGAAAACCAGGGCACGCCAGGTCCCGAGCGAACCTGGGTCTGTGACCCGATCGACGGAACGGTCAATTTCGTCATGGAACTTCCATACTTCGGCGTGACCTTGGCCTTGCTGGAAAATACCGTTCCGGTCTTCAGTCTGATTCATTTGCCAAAGCTGGATGAAACTTACATGGCCATGCGCGGCAAAGGCGCCTATCTCAATGGCACCAGGCTGCTATCTCATCCAGACCGACAGCTGGCGCAGTCTATTGTGACGTTCGGGGATTTCTCCAAATCCAATCCAACATCCCGGCCTTTTCAAATCCGGGCAATGCAAAAACTGATGGCAGAAGCGCTCCGGGTGCGTATCCAGGGGGCTTCTTCCGTTGATTTCGCATTTCTGGCTGCAGGACGAAACAGCTGCCATGTCCTCTTTTCCGGCAGCGTGTGGGAAGTGGTTCCAGGCACTCTGATGGTCGAAGAAGCCGGTTGTGCCATGACATCACTCTCCGGACAGCCCTACGGTTTTCGACGCAACGCATGGATCTTTGCGGTCAATCCAACGCTACTGGACCAGGTCACTAGAGCCCTGGATTCCTGCTGGAGGGCGTGAACAACACCTAGATGTTCGTCAGGCCAGAAGTGCTGGCCTTCGCCTTTGCTCCAGGATTTGCATAATTCGGCACACAGGCGCAAAATGCTATGGGGCATTTTTTGAATCTACCCAGTCCTGATACGCTTTTTTGCCCTGAAAGCTTCAAAATCGAGGTATTTGCCATGCGCTTATTAGTCCTGGTTCTGAACAAAGTCGACAAACTCGAAGACATCCTCAGTGAATTTCTCAATTCCGAGATCAGTGGTGCCACCATCTTGAGCAGCACGGGGATGGCCCGTGTCCTTTCGGGGCGCGAAGACAACGAAGAGATCCCCTTGTTCGGGTCGATCCGGTCCTTTTTAAATCCTGCGCACCGGGAAAGCAAAACCATTTTTGCCGCCATGCGTGAAGAGCAGATCCCGGTCGCTGTCGCTGCCATCGAAAAAGTGGTCGGAGATTTGTCGCGCCAGGATGTTGGCGTCGTTTTCACCCTGCCCATCGATTTTGTCAAAGGGATTCCAAACTTATGAACGACCAGATCCTGCTCTACATCTCTCTGATTCTATTTGGCGGCCTGCTGGTCGGCCGATTTGTCAAACTCTTCAATCTGCCCAATGTGACAGGCTACCTGATTGCTGGCCTGATCCTGGGACCCAGCCTGGCCAATTTCATCCCAGCCGACATGGTCAGGAATTTCTCGCTGGTTTCGGACATGACCCTGGGATTTATCGCATTTTCCATCGGCAGTGAATTCAAATTCAGCTATTTCAAGGAAGTCGGGACGACGCCTGTCATTGTCGCCATCATGGAAGCCTGCGGGGCAATGCTTCTGGTGACCTTGACATTGCTCCTGTTTGGTACCGATTTGCGTCTCGCTTTACTCTTTGGTGCAATCGCCTCCGCAACTGCACCGGCCCAGACACTCATGGTTGTCCAGCAATACCGGGCCAGAGGTCCGATGACTTCTCTTTTGATGAGCGTGGTTGCCCTGGATGATGCAGTTGCCCTGATCGCTTTTGGTTTTGCCACAACCATCGTCAATTCCATGAACCACCCGGGAACCAACATGCTGTTCTCGATTGCCGAGCCATTCATCGAGCTGGTCATCTCGCTGATCGTCGGCGCAGCACTCGCATTTGTGATGATGATCTTCCTGCGCTACTTCAAGAAGCCGTCCAATCGCATCAGCATTCTGCTGGCTTTCATTTTCCTGATTATCTACCTTGCCGACCGGTTACACGGCTCACCCTTGCTGGCCTGCATGGCCATGGGAACGGTGCTGGTCAACTGGCTGGACGACATTGAAGATCTGACGCGAGTTGCCCAGGGCGTGACCCCGCCGTTGTTCGTGATTTTTTTCGTGATTTCCGGTGCCGGGCTCGATTTCAAAGCTCTGTCCGGGATCGGTGTTGTCGGGATCATCTACATTGTTGTGCGTGTCCTGGGCAAGCATTTCGGCGCCTGGTTTGGCGCCACCATTACGCGATCCGAGCAAAAGATCCGCACCTATCTGGGCCTCACCCTGATGCCGCAGGCAGGTGTCGCCCTGGGTCTTGTCATTGTCGCAGCCAAATCCGTGCCCGAATACGCCGCCCAGATCAATGTCGTGATTTTGTCATCCACCTTCATCTACTCGCTGATTGGGCCCAGTGCAGCAAAGTTTGCCCTGATCAAGGCTGGCGAGATCAAGATGCCTGGCAAAAGCAGCCCCACAACCTGAGATTTATCATTTGCCCTTCAATTCCGGGAACGGATACAAGACGACCTCCATCGCCTGGCCTTTTTGCATGGCTTCCAGACCAGTCGCAAAATCTTTCAGAGCCAGCTGTTGGGTCACCAGGTTCTCGAAATCAACAACGTTGTTTTCCAGCGTGTTGACTGTGTTGTACAACGTGTTGAGCCCGATGAAATTGCCATAGATCGTCAGGCCCCGGGCGGTGATCGTGTTCTGGGCGATCTCCTGGCGCGCATTGGCATTCATACCAAACAGCAGGATCGAACCGCCGTTCTTGACTGAGGCCAGAGCATCCTTGATCAGGACTCCGACCGCATCGATCACGATATCTGCACCTACACCTTTGGTTTCCTCCCTGACTGTAATCAGCAAATCTTCCCGGTCGGGCCGGATCACGCGATCAGCGCCTTGTTTAAGCGCAAATTCCGCGCGGAAATCACTGATTTCCGATACGAGTACTTTTCCTACGCCGGATGCTTTCATCAGGCCGGTGAAATATTGGCCGATCGGGCCACCACCAAGGACCAGAACTGTATCGCCGGGCATGATTTTCAGCTTTTTCATGGCCCCCATGACACAGTTGAGGGGTTCCGCAAAGATTGCCTTTTCGATCGGTACATTCGAACTGATCTTGACCAAGGCGGTGTCCGGAAATACAGCATACTGGGCAAAAACACCGTCGATATGGACACCCATGGAGGTTATATTCTGACAGAGATTGGAATTTCCACTGAGACAGGCTGGACAAGTGCCACAGGTCAGATTGTTGTCAGCAACAACCCGGTCTCCCGGCTGGAAGGCCTTGACGGCTGGACCGGTCGCGACGATTTCCGCCACACATTCATGGCCGAGGATGATGCCAGGATTGGCCATGACACCGGGCGGATTGTGCAGAATATGCACATCGGTGCCGCAGATGCTTGCGGCCAGGATTTTGACCTGGACATCGTGTGGGTTTTCAATCTGGGGGATGGGACGAGTGGTGATTTCATACTGGCCGAGCGCACTGAAGACAACCGCGTCCATTTTCTGGTCCATGGCTAGTTTTCCTTTCTGGTTATAGGCACCGGTCCGATGCCTTCGACTGTTAAAATTATTTGGTCTGGTTTTGTTTCAGGTAGGCTTCATGGAGCTGGAGGCAGAATTCGAGACTCTTGGTGCCGTCATGAGCAGTAGCTTCGGGTTCACGACCGGTCTGGATGCAATCGACAAAGTCGGCCATTTCGTGGTAGAAGGCATCTCCCCAGCGAGCCTGGAAGCTTTCCTGAGCCTCCTCGAGAATGCCGGCGTCCATGAACTGGGTGACATAATTTTTGCGCGGCACGTTGTTGACGCGCAAAGTGCCTTTCGTGCCGACGATCTCGGATTCGACATGGCTGCAGGTATGGGTCCGGCCTACTTGGATGTAGGCAGTGGTCTGGTTGTCAAATTTTGTCAGGGAAAATCCGTTGTCGTAATCGCTGTAGTCAGCTAACCCGGTGCAGACAAAAGCGCCTCCGTTGGCAAAGCTTTCCACCGGTTCACCTTCGAGAAACCAGCGGGCCAGGTCGGTGTCGTGGCTGCCCATTTCGATGAACCAAGGCACATAGATGCCGCGCCTGACACCGTCGAGATGCGCATCGAGCACTGAAGCCGGGTCGAGGCTGACCCCTTTGAAAAGGATCGGTTTACCAATCTGGCCGGCCCGGATGCGGGCTTTGACTTCGGCATAGGAGGGGTCAAAGCGCCGCATGAATCCGACTGTGAATTTCCTGTCCGGATTCTGGACGACAGCTTGTTCGACTGCCAGGCAATCTTCGACTGTCTTGGCCAGTGGTTTTTCGCAGAAAATGTGTTTGTGGGCCGCACAAGCTTTGATGGCCTGTTCCTTATGCGCCTCGGCACCTGTTGCAATGACAATCGCATCGATTTCTGGATTGGCGAGCATCTCGTCGTAATTCGTATAACCAAATTGGATGTTGAATTCCGCCTGGATCGCCCGGACCCTGTCCTCGTGCCGGGCGCAGACGGCGATGACTTCAGAACCAGGGATCCGTTGCTGCAGATTGGTGATGTGAGTTCGCCCCATGCCACCGATGCCGACGACGCCAAATTTGATCTTTGCCATGTATACTGCCTCCTCGCCCCTGCTGCCGGGGCTCAATCCTGCGGTTCAATCTGAGAAACGGATGCTGTTGAGATAGTTCAAAGTGCGTTGTGCAATCGGGAATGGTTTATCTGCTGGTGCTGGATACATGTCTTGTTCGACAATCGCCCAGCCATCAAAGGCGTGCTCTTTCAGAATGTCGCGAATGGCAGCAAAATCGACACTGCCGCATCCTGCTTCCACCATGATACCGCGGTCGATCGCAGCCGCAAAACTCAGGCCTTCGCGGTCCTTATCCACCCGTACGGACAGGTCGCAGTCCTTGATGTGGAGGTATTTGATCCGGTCGATGTGGCGACGCAAAAATTCGACTGGATCACCTCCGGCATAGGCATGGTGTCCCGTGTCCAGGCACAGATCGATATCAACTTCGCTGAGCAGTTTTTCGATCTGCGCCTCGGTCTCGACATGGGTTTCTCCATGGGGATGGAAATAGATCGTCAAGCCATGCTGATCGCGGGCATAATCGCGGATCTGTCGGACACCATCAGAGAGCACTTTCCAGCTGGCATCATCCAACTGCTTCGGACTGGTCAGTTCGCCTGTCCAGAGGTCGGAGTACGTGTTGTCCATCAGGATGATGGTTTTTGTGTCTGGAAATGCCGCCAGGAGCTGGGCCATCTGGTCCACGGTCGGCAGGATCACTTGCTCGATGTTGGCCTGCGAGGTCAAATCGCTCATGATCGTGGTCGAAACCAGTTCCAAGCCACGCGATGCTAATTCCTGCTGCAAGACTGCCGGGTCGATGGGCAGATAGCCCCAGGGACCCAGCTCCAGTGCAGTGTAGCCCGCCCGGACCATTTCATCGAGACAGGTCTGCCAGCTGACTTGCTGGTCATCCTGCGGGAACCAGACACCCCAGGAGTCTGGGCAGGTGCCAATTTTGATCGCCATGGTTCTACGCTCCTCAGTCTTCAATCCGGACCCATTGGCCGGTGCGGGCGGATTCAATGCAGGCACTGATCGTGCGGTCGACATGGTAGCCGAATTCAAAATCACTCAGGTAGGGTTCGCCCTTGAGAACGGCGGCGAACAATTCGTGGAATTCGAGCACTTTCATGTCGTTGAAGCTGATCGCGATCCCTCCAGCACCAAAGAAGGTGCCATAGCCTTTGTGCTCGGGGTTGAGCAGCACCGTACGATAGCCACGGTCAGCTGGATCATCGGATTTGAAAAAAACGTTGACTTCCATCATTTTCTCGAGGTTGTAATGGACGGAGCCCTGCGTACCTTGAATTTCGAATTGGAGATAGTTCTTGCGGCCAGTGGCGATGCGGCTCGTTCCGAGTGTGCCGATCGCACCGTTTTTGTATTCGGCCAGGATCTGGATGACATCATCATTCTCGACTGTAGCCATCTCGCTTGAGCCAGCGGTTTTCGGTCGTTCCTTGATAACCGTCCGCTGCACGGCATTGACGGCTGTGATATCACCCATCAGGGCCTGGGAAATGCTGAAGAGATGCGATCCGAGGTCACCCAATGCGCCACTGCCGGAAAATTTGTTGATGTGGCGCCAGGAGATTGGTAACTGGGGATCCAGAAGCATGTCCTGGTCATAAGTGCCGGTGAAACGGACGATCTGGCCGAGTCGACCGGATTGGATCAAACTGCGGATATAGGCGGTGGCCGGGTTAAGCAAATTGTTGAACCCAACATAATTGACCACGTTGCGTTCAGCTGCCAGCTCGGCCAATTCCCTGGATTCAGCAGCTGAGATGCTCAGCGGCTTTTCACAGAAGATATGCTTGCTATTTTCCAGAGCTGCTTTGGCGACGATGTAATGCAAATGGTTCGGGGTGCAAATATCGACCAGATCGATTGCCGGATCCTGGACCAATTCTATCCAGTCGGTCGTCCAGCGCTTGTAACCGAGTTTCTCACAAGCTTGCCTGGCGTTCGCTTCGTTGACATCGGCAACCATTTCGTAAACGGGCTTGCCCATATCCGGGCCAAACAGCATCAGGGCATTGGCGATCGAGACGGAATGGTCCTTACCCATCCAGCCTGCCCCTACGAGACCGATTCGAATTTCCTGCATCTTCACGTTCTCCTTATTCATCATAGATTGACTATTCTTGCCTTTGTACCATCATGGTATTACACTTATATTATTAGGTCACTTCACGGAATTGCCCATTTATCAACATTTATTGCTTGATCATGTTGGTTGAACACTTCGTCAAAAAAAGCAGGCAGGAGGCCAGCCTGATGTTCGAAAACGAACCTGGAGTCCTGTCGGACTCGAAAATCCATCCACATGTCCCTTCCGAGTTTGCCCGGAAAAACCTGTTTTTCGCCCATGTCGGCGGATCCTATTACTGCGCTCCACCCTATCGCGTGCAACGTGATTATCTTGAATCCTTTATCATTTTCCTGATCATGGATGGATTGTTTGCTGTGGACTACCGGAATGAACAACTCGAAGCCAAACCTGGCCAGATCGTCCTGCTTGATTGCAAATATCCACAAGCATACTGGATGGTGAAAAGCGGACGGTTCAAGTGGTTCCACTTTTCAGGCAATGCCAGCCAGGCTTACCTCGATTTGGTTTATTCCAGCCGGGGATTTGTCATCGATGTGGCTGAGCCTGAAAGGATCAACCCCATCATGGACGAGGTTCTCCAGATGATGGCCCAAGACCGTGTTGATGAACACCAGACGTCGAGCCTCATCCACCAGATTTTCGCCGAGATCCTGTCTTCTCCAGACGCTTCCAATCACATCCTAGACCCTATGATTAGAAGCGCCATCCAATTCATCGACTTGCACATTCAGGATTCGATTTCACTCGGTCAGATTGCTGCCAGCGTCAATCTCAGTCCGTTTTATTTCCTGCGCCTCTTTAAAAAGCACATGGACACCACACCGCATGAATACCTGACCCAGGCACGGCTCAAGCAAGCCATGCATCTGCTCAGGCAAACACGACTGTCCCTGGACAATATCGCTGACCATTGCGGATTCAATAGCGCAACTCATTTCATCAGAAGTTTCCGTCAGCACCTGAATATGACGCCGGGTCAATACCGGCAGTTGAAATTTTGAGATTTACAGCGCATGGTGAATTTCCGCATGATTTTGCGAATATTCCAGACATCCCAGTATAATGGTAGTAGTTTGTTTGACAGTTGGAGGTGATTGTAATGAAATACAAGGTTCATCGATTAGAAATCCGTGTCAAATCAGCTCAGGAGACTTTGGAAACATTCATCAATTCCCTGGATGGAGATGTAGTTTCGATTGTACCCATCGTCCATCCGACCTTTAGACCAATGGGAGCGACATCAATAACAAATCAATTGTTGATTGTTGAACAAATCAAATCGCCGGTTGATTCAACTCCGTGACTTACGAGCGCTCAAGACCGCAAAAACACCGCATCCCACGCTGAAAACCATGCATCATACGCATCAACGTGTGTCTCGAACGGATCGTCAGGCATCATGTTTTCACCCCTTGCAATAAAACCAGTTTAGTCGATTGACGATCCACTTGGCTACTTGATATCCTTTTTTATATTTGCAAACTTTCGCAAATAGAATATTTGCCAAGAGCCACAGGAGGCAGCCATGATCTATCTGGATTACAATGCCACCACACCCGTGGACCCAGGTGTAGCCAAGGCTTTGATGCCTTTCATTTTCCAACATTTCGGCAACCCATCCAGCAGCCATGCCTACGGCCATGCAGCAAAAGTCGCCGTAGAAAATGCCCGTGGCCAAGTCGCAACGCTCCTGAACTGCTCCCCCAACGAGATCCTTTTCACCAGTGGCGGCAGCGAGTCTAATAACACCGCGCTCAAAGGCGTCGCCTGGCACCTCAAAGACAAAGGTAATCACATCATCACTTCTGAGATAGAGCATCCTGCTGTGCTCAACGTTTGCGCCTGGCTGAGCACGCAGGGATTTGAGATCACCTATCTACCCGTCGATACCTTTGGCCAAGTAAAACCTGACGATCTGGCTGCAGCCCTGACCGACCGCACCATTCTGGTCAGCATCATGCACGCCAACAACGAGACCGGTACCATCCAGCCGATCCGTCAGCTGGCCGAGCTGGCCCATAGCAAGGGCGCTCTGTTCCACACCGATGCAGCCCAGTCCGTTGGTAAAATCGTCACCGACGTTCAGGAGCTGGGAGTCGATTTCCTGACCGTTGCTGGGCACAAACTCTATGCTCCAAAGGGCATCGGCGCTCTGTACATCCGACAGGGGATCGAAATTGATTCCCTGATCCATGGCGCCGGCCACGAACGCGGCCTGCGCGCCGGCACAGAGAACGTCCCCTATGACGTCGCGCTCGGGCAAGCGTGTGAAATCGCCCAGATTCAGCTCAGCAATCCGATTGTTCGCGAGATGACCGATTATTTCTGGAGCGAACTGCACAACGGCCTCGGCGACCAGATCCATCTCAACGGACACCCCACCGAACGCCTGCCCAATACCCTGAACATCAGTTTCCTGGGCTGGAATGGACACGAACTGCTGGCTCAGCTATCTGATGTAGCCGCCTCAACCGGTTCAGCCTGCCACTCGGGAGAGACAGCCTTGTCTCCGGTCCTCAGGGCTATGGGCGTTTCCCCGGAAATCGGCCGCGGAGCCGTCCGCTTCAGTTTGGGACGCTTTACCCAGAAAACCGAAATCAATCTGGTTGTGAACCAGATTCTGACCATTCTGAAACGAGGCCAGTAAGATGGCGAGCAGCAAAGAACTCTTTGACATGCATGCAGAATTCTGCAAATTCATGGGTAATGCCAAACGAATCGAAATCCTGTTTCTTCTGGGTGAGGAAGAACTTTGCGTGGAAGAATTAGCCACTCGAATGGAAGTCCCGATCCCCAATGTCTCGCAACATCTGGCGATCATGCGCGAAAAGGGCGTAGTGGCAACTCGTCGAGCTGGCAATAAGATTTACGACCGTCTCTCAAACCAGAAAACGCTCCAGGCGTGCATTTTGATGCGGGAAGCCATGCTCGAGCGCATGGAAGCCTGCGTCGCGAAAATTCTTGCCTGACGAACAAAGGAGGAACACTCAAGTGAAAGTTGGTCTGATCCGATGCCTGCAAACCGAAGACATGTGCCCTGCAACGACTTGTATCAAAGTCATGGACAAGAAAGTCCTGGCATTCAAAGGAGTTGCAGAAGACATCGAGCTGATCGGTATCAACACCTGTGGTGGTTGTCCAGGCAAGAAAGCCGTGACCCGGTCGGCTGAAATGGTCCGTCGGGGTGCTGACACCATTGCCCTGGCTTCCTGTATCACCCGAGGCAATCCGATCGGATTTCCCTGTCCACATGCCGAGCAGATGAAAGCTGCCATCGAACGTGAAGTCGGCCAGGAAATCCGCATGATCGACTACACGCATTGAAGTCAAGGCTGCTGCAGTTTTCCCTGAGCTTTCCGCCTGGCAAAAAGGACCCAGCTTCCCACTCCTGCCACCAATATAACGGTTGCCAGTATGACCATCCAGCGGAGCCGTCCAGTAGCGGTGGCGTGGTTGGTCTGATCGATCTCCCTGGCCATGGCGCGTGCCTTGTTGATTTGCAGCACGCCATAGCCGCTGTCCGGGTCATAGCCTTGTGTCCCGATGTCTCTGGCCGTTGCCAGCAAGGCAGATCTCACTTGGTCTGGGGCGAGGGACGGGTATTCGGCCCTGAGCAGGGCAACCCCTCCTGCAACATAGGCAGCCGCATAAGAGGTGCCGAACGCCCGAACTGTCCTGCCGCGGACCGTGGCAACTCTTAAATCAGTGCCGGGCGCACTCAGTTTGACGGATTGATTCCGTTGCGAGAAGGTCGCAATGCCGTCATCTTCACGCAGGGCAGCCACACCAAGCACTGTTTCATAGGCTGCCGGAAAGAACTCAACTTCTGGATGGTCCTCGTTTTCATTGCCAACTGCTGCGACCACCACGACGCCCTGCTTTTCCGCGTATTCTACGGCCAATTGCAAGACTTCCGAGTCACCGATCGTCCCCGCGCCAATCAAGATGATCTGGCATTGATAGACTTTGACAGCGTCCCGGATGGCTTGGGCCAGGAGATCACTGCCGCCATCCAGGACCTTGCCGCCCGCATCGTGCGAGTAATAGACCAGTGGCACCAAGATCGCATCAGGGGCAATGCCTGGCATGTTTTTGGCCGGCAGGCCCAGTAGGATCCCGGCCAGGGCTGTGCCATGGCCAACCCGGTCGTCCGTGTCGCGTGACTGTTCCAGATAGTTGTAGCCTTCGTCCAGATGGACCGGATCAATCGCCTGCTCGGAAATGCCGGTGTCAATCAGCGCGATCCGGCTGCCCTGACCATTGGTTTTTGCAGGGGTCCAGTCGATGGCACCATTCGGCCAGGATCTTGCCTCCGCAGCAAGGACCATTGAGGTTCTGGCCAGGATGACCAGAAGGATCAGAGAGGCCAATACCTTTTTCATCCGCGTTCTCTTTCTTTACCCATTCCACAATCTGTCCTGAGCCTGTCAATTACACAGATCCAGGATATTGCTCTGGTTCTGGATCACGATGTTGCTTGTCGTCGGGGCGCTTGTCGTGTAATTGTCGACAGTTCCCTCAAAATAGAGGGTATTGGTGCCCAGCCCACCCTTCAAAGCCAGGGGAGAATTGGAATAAGGGGTGAGAATTCTGACCGAGCTGGCACTGCTGACGATTTCGTTAAAGACCAGCGAAACCACTACCGTATCTCCAGGTGCATAGGATGTGCTAGCCATTGGAGCGACGCCGATCCAGGCTGGTTCTGTGGTATCCTTCGGGCTGGCATACAGGCTGCCACCGGTGAACCGCCAGGAGGAATTGGCTGTGGCCGAGTTGTATCCCCCTACAGAAATTCCGCACGTATCTGCAAAGTCATACAGAACATAAGCGTTACTATCCTGATCAGCAGCCCTCATTGTGTATGCGATCGAAACCGCATGGGTTGTGCCACTGGCAGATAGTGCTCCCGTTGGCCCAGGAAGGTTGGCAGAATAATTGTCACGATTGTCTACATTGTCTGTAATGCCATAGACCAGGACATGTTTGGTCCCATCCGGCAAATTAGGAATCGTGCCAGTTTTACCTGCATTGAAAGAAACACCTTGTACATGATTATTAAACAAGACGTAGCGCCACATCCGCCAGCCCCAGTTATTCACATCCAGAGAATCTCCATCTTTACCACTGAAATTTTTCAACTGGATCTTCATTTTTGAAGCAGTTGCCTTGATATAAGTCTGCAGGTAGCTCGAATAAATGCTACTTGGCAGGACCGAACTGGACAGGCCAGAAGATATGGTTCTATCGTACCCATATCCGTCGGGAGCTTCTTTAACCTGCAAATCCGCAGTTTTTGAGGCAATCTGCTTATAGTCATTCAGATACGATGCATCGACCACGAAATTGCTGTTCTTGCTCATGGTTCTAGTTGCCCGGGTGGTACCGCCCAGCTTGCCACCACCTTCGACTTTGACCAGATCGAGAGAATAGGTGCGGTCGGCATTGGCATATTGCGTCGCAGCATATGTTGAGTACTGGCTTGTCACCGAACTTTCAGTAACCGTCACCTTCTTGGTGGTTTCCCCTGCGGCAAACTGCACGGAACCATCGACAGCTGTGAAATGCGTGCCACTGATGGCTGAACCGTTCTGGGTGCGATAGAACACGGTCTGAGCGCCATCGGTCCCACCGGTCCGGCTGATCGTAAAGGTATTGTCTCCATTGTTGGCCACAGTGAACCGGCCATAGTTGACCATTTTCGCATGCAGGTTCAGGTTGCCTGTGCTCCCCTTCAGGATCTCACGGACGGTGTCGTCAGTGAAAGTGCTGTTGGTGTACCAGCCGATGAAGACATCATCTGCACCCTTGGTCGGATTTTGTAACGTGATGGTGGCCGATTCGACCGTATATGTCACCGGATTGGCGGCAGAATTGGTCGCTCCATACGTGAAGTAAGTGATCTGGTAGGTGTCAAGGCTCCACTTGGCATAAAGGGTCAGCGGTCCTGTGCTGCCCTGGGCGATTGTCAGGACACGCGCGTCACTGAAATCGCTCGTCTGATACCAGCCACCAAATGTATAACCTGGACGAATCGGATCCTGGAGATTAATATCAGCGGTTTCGACGGTGTACGTCAAGGGATTGCCGCTGTTCGTGCCACCGTCCGTGAGATACTGGATCTTGTAATCGATGACCAGCCATTTGGCATGGAAAGTCCGGGCGCTCGTACTGCCTGCAAGGATCGCTACCCCAGAAACCTTGTTGGTAAACAAAGCATCGGTGTACCAGCCAGCAAAGTCATAACCCGTCCGGGTCGGATCCGCCAGGGTCAGATCTGAAGATTCAATGGTATACGTCGAGGGATTGTCCGCGCTATTTGTGCCAGAATTCATTTCGTAAGTGATCTGATAGGAAAGGGTGTTCCATTTGGCGTAGAACGATTTGGCACCCGTGCTGCCAATGGCGATACTGGTCACCGGTGTGCCGCTGAAATCATTTGTTTCGTACCAGCCGGCAAAGGTATAGCCGGTCCGCGCGGAGGGTGCATTCAGGGTAAAGCTTTTTTCAATCGTATAGGAGACAGGATTGTTATGGCTGCTCCCAAAGAGGTTGCCATAGGAAAGCACATACGAAACAGGTGTCCATTTGGCATGGAAAGTCCTGTCGCCTGTACTGCCTGCCGGAATGGCGACACTGCCCGCCAGTGTCGCAAAAGCCGCATCCAGATACCAGCCGTCGAAGGTATAGCCAGTCCGAGTAGGCGAACCCAAGCTGACCGCTAGACTTGTCACGGTATAGGATACCGGGTTGGACAGATGGTTGGTACCGCCATAAAGTTCATATTTGACTGAGTATAGGTTGATGCTCCAGCCAGCCTTCAAGGTCAGATTCTGGGCAGGCATGGTCGTCCAGGACATGGCCGTCGATAAGGCCTGATCGGTAAACCAGCCGGTGAAGGTATAGCCCACTCGCGAAGGGGCAGCCGGGGCTGAGATCGAGTCACCATAGTGAATGCCGGTTCGTGTATTGACAGCACTGCCACCAGCGCTGTCGAACTCGATCGAATAGCTGGTCTGAGTCCATTTGGCATACAAAGGAACCGTCGCATTGGCTGCAGCGGTCAGGTTCAAAACACTCACCTGATCGGTGTAGAGGACCGGACCCGTGGCGGATGCCGCCCAGCCGGCAAACTGATATCCCACCCGGGCATAGCTGTTGGCCTGAAGTTTTTCTGATGTATCGTAGCGCAGAGTCTGGTCGGTCATCGTACCACTGGTTGCACCGTTACCGGCGAACGAGACCCGATAGGAATTGGCAGTCCACTGGGCATAGACGGTCAAATTGTCAGTGATGGACACTGTATCCGTAGCAAGGATCTGGCCACCTCCGGTTTTAGCTGTAAACCAGCCGTTACAGGTGTAACCCACCTTTTCTGGCACCGGCAAATTGCCATAGAGGCTCCCGTAGGCGACTGTTTTTTTATCGACAGCCGAGGCGACACCCCCGTTGCTGTCAAATGTGATTTGATAGGACCGCGCGGTCCAATGGGCATAGAGGGTCTGGTCTGCTGTGATGGTCACAAGGTCTGTTGCCAGGACTTGGCTACCTCCGGTTACCGCGGTAAACCAACCATCAAAAGTGTAGCCAGTCCGGGTTGCCGTCAGCAGCGTCCCGTAGGTGCTGTCATAGGAAACGGTCAGGGTCTGGTCTGCTGGAGCACCGCCCGTGGGATCCAGGGAGATCTTGAACAGGCGGGCGGTCCACTGGGCCGTGTAGGTCAGGTCGGAAGCCGGCATGGTACCGGCCAGTACCTTGTCCCAGCCAGCAAGCACATAGCCCGTCTTGGCAAGGCCGGTTGGCGCTGAGATCGCAGCCCCAAAGCGGACAGTGGCAACCTGGTCTGCCAGGCCATTATCCGGCTTGAAGGTCAACTGGTAGGTGTTACGGGTGTAATAGACCGAGATGACGGTTGTACCATCACCGAGAATGGCCTCCTGGGTGATGGGCTTGGCGCTGAATCCGGTATACGTTTTTGCAGTGGCCATGGTTTGGCCATCGGTGACACCGTTGAGCGATTCGGTGTCTTTCAACGTGTATGAATCACCGGTCAGGTTTTGCTGGTAATGTTTGACGGTATAGAGGGTGTTGGTCCCGGCCATCCAGTGGGCATACAAAACCTGGTCGGAATCGGTTAGCATCAGCTTATTGCTGTCGATCCGGTCGCCAGATGTTCTCGTCGTGAACCAGCCAGTAAAGGCATATCCCTGGCGCTCCGGATCCGATTCTGGCAATTCATAAGGGGAGCCAAAGGTCTGGCTGATCTCAATACTGTCACCTGAGCCGCCATTTAAATCATACGTCACCAAATATGAATTGCCTGCAAAGCTGGCGCTGTAACTGATATCACTGGCAGGCATGGTCTTGGCCACATCGCCCCAACCAGTCAGGTGGTAGCCTTTCTTGACCGGCTCAGTGTCAGGAATCGTCACATCAGATTCGAACTTCAACTGTTCTGTCTTGAAAAGGACACCTTCAGACAGCCAGTTCAGCGTATAGGTGTTTCGTTTGTAGGTAATGGTAATAACGGTTGATCCGTCGGCAGCAATAACAGACTGGGAAACTGGATCTGCCGTAAAACCTGGATAAGACTTCGCTTTTGCTGTTGTCAGGCTCGCTGTCGTCCCCGCCAAGGTTTCATTTTCCTCGATTGGGTCGGTGCCATCCAGGGCCTCGCGCAAGTGTCGGACAGCATAAGCTGTATCCGTTGCAGGCTGCCATTGGGCAGTATAGGACAGGTCCTCATCCGGCAGGGTCGAACCTGCGATCAAACCAGCCCAGGCCACCAGAACATAGCCTTGCCTTTCCGGGCTGGGATCCGGGGCGGTGATGACTTCGCCATAGCGGAAAGATGTGGTTGTAAAAACAGTCTTGGCATCGGTTTTCCAGATCACATCATGGCGATTGCGTGCATAACGGATCATCACGACAGTTGACCCATCGGGAGCAATCTCGCTCTGGACAACATCTGCTGCCGTGAAGCCCGGATAGGATTTGCTTGTGGCTTGTGTTAGTTCCAGTGTGGTGCCCGTGAGCATTTCTTCTTCGACGAGCAATCCTGATTCTGGATAGGTGTCGCCCAGATTTTGCCGGACATGCTTGACCGTATAGGGTGTATCGGTACGTGCATCCCACTGCGCGGTATACGTCTGATCGTCATTCAGGATCGAAGCTGCCAGCGGGCGATCCCAGCCACTGAAAACATAGCCGTCTTTCTTTAGTTCGACCGGAGCAGTCACAGCAGAAAGATACGGCAGAACCTGCTTGACGGGGTCTTCGCCATTGTTGAGAACGAAGGTTAAAAGGTAACTCGATCTTGCATAGTAAAGCTTGATCACCACCGAGCCATCGCCCTTGATCGTCAATTCATCGACGATCTGGCCGTCAATCCGGCCGTCCCGGAAACTGATCCCGCCCGGAATCAGCAACGACTCATCAACCAGGCCAGAAACCTGGACCTTGGTATCGGTTTTGCCTTTTTGTTGCACGGCTTTCTGCAACGTGAAGGCACCGTCCGTCTGCTCGACATAGTGCTCCACCTGGTAGGCTGTATCCGGATTGGCAATCATCCGGCCATAGAGTGTCAGGTCAGCAGCCGGCATCTCCAACCCGGCAAAAGACACCCGGTTTTGCATGGACTCATCCACGTACCAGCCGGAGAATGTATAGCCTGTTTTGGCGGGAATAGCCGGTTCGCTGACCAGTGCTTCAAAGCGATAGGTTGCTTCAACTGTCTGGCTTGAATCGAGAAAGGTGATAAATGAATACGTTTCACGATTGTAATAGAGCTTGATCACCAGCTTGCCCGTCTTGGCAATGGTTGTGGTAGCGACAGTTTTTCCGTTGACCGTACCAGTCTGATAGGTGATGCCATTGGCTTTCAGGCCCAAATCGGCCAGCGTGATTTCGGATCCGGTCTCACCCGTCAAATATTCTGCAGTCTGCAAGGCATACCCCGGGCCAGTCGTGTTCTGGATATAATGCTCAACCCGGTAGGGAGTGTTTTTACCTGGAGACCAGCGGGCTGTATAGAGCAGGTTGGCCGCTGGCATGGTTTCGGGAATAGCCGTCTCCCCCCAGTCAATGAAGTCAAAACCGGCTGCAGTCACCTGCGGCACTGTGATTGACTCGCCATATTTCAAGGAATAGACCCAGTCCTCCTGGTCATTTTGGATACCCTGGGCAAATGTCAGCTGATACCGGTTGCGACTGTAATAATAGCTCTGCACCGCCCGGCCATCCGCCTGGACCGTGATTGCTTTCAAGGCTGGAGCGGCAAATCCGGGGTAGTCTTTGACTGCCGGTTGGACCATGCTATCCGTCGTTCCCGTCAGCTGCTCTGATTCAACCAGGGTATAGAGGGAATTGCTCAGATTTTGCTGATAATGGTCGACCCGGTAAGAGGTATCTGGGCGCGGAATCCATTTGGCATAAACCTGGACATCCTCGTTCGGCATGGTCTCGGGAATCTGGTAAGGTCTGGTCAGGGCTTCATCCAAAAACCAGCCGCCGAAATCATAGCCCGGATAGACCGGGTCGGCCGGCGCGACGACAGTCGCATTGAACGGTTTGAGAATCATCGGCACTGCACTGCCACCTCTGGAATGGAAAACAATCGCATAACCGTCATTGTAATTGTCCCAGTACAGCTGGATGGTCCTCTGGATGGGTTCGGAGGTGAATACCAGGGGCGCCTGAATCCAAGTGATCACCAGGTCGGCAGTTTCGGACTGGTCACCGTCGGGTGTCAGTTTCAGAAGGTTTGTTTGTGGATCATAGCTGAAAGCTTCGTTGGTGATTTCGATTTTGAAGGACTTGGCATCATCATAAAAGCCCTCGCCCGTTTCGCCTGTTTTCAAGTCCAGATAACTCATCGTGAACAAGGTGTCGGGTACCTCAAAGGTCTGGACATGTTTTTTCAGGGAGATCTCGGTGATTTCCTCCTCCATCTCCGCAAAGGCCTGGACATTTTCCCTGGCCCCTGCTGACCAGAGGGGCCATTCATTTTCGTAGAGGGTCGGATTATAGGAGAATGTTCCCTTGAAGGCCTGAGCTTCAAAGGCGATCTCCATATAAATGCCCAGTTCAAAATACAGGGCTCCCGAGCTTTTCGATTGTCGCCCCCGGGAAGTCGTATAACTTAATTCGTAATAGAAATAACCCCAGACCCGGACATAGGCGCCGACTTCCGCGCTGATGCCCAGACTGGCCAGCTTGGTCGAGAACACACCCACCTTGATCTCAAATTTGAGACCGGCCCGCAGCCCCATCGTACCCATGACATAGAAGGTGAATTCATAATGCTCTTCGACCAGGTCAATCGTTTCGGTGGTGCAGGTTTTTTGGAAAACTCCAATGGAGTAATTGTAGCGTTTGGCGTTTTCATAATAGAAATCACAGCCAATCGAAATATTCATGTTGGCTGTAATGACGAAATTGAGATTGATTTCATACACCAGGATGTGGAACGGATCTACCGATCCCTCCTGTTCGAAAATCTTCTGGCTGAACAGCTCGACCCAGTCGCTTTCGTTCTCGAGCATGGCGGCATATTTCTCATTCAAGCCATCGGCAACTGTTTGCTCATCGTCACCCATGTATTTATCCCTGGCGTCGAGAAGGTCCTTGATTTGCTTGGCCAGGTTCTCCCCGACATCATTGGTGTCAAGCTCTTCGTCTTTCTCCTTGGTCGCAATTGTCGCTTCAATGGCGATCCCCGTGTATTCGTACAAGTCAATATTGGCGTTCAAGCGGTACTCATCAATGTAGGGGAAAATGCCCCACCATTTCCAGACAGCACCACCACTGGCATTGATGGAAACACGAACCTCCTGCTCAAAATAACCTGTGACCCCGATAACGATTTCGCTTTCTTCGCCGGTGCTGATCTTAATTTCAATACCGATCTTCAAAGTCAAGCGCAAACCTTCCAAGCCTTCGAAGTGGACCAGTCTTTTGTTGATGGTTGCTTTGATTTCGGTGACTTCCACTTCGACCTTGCTACCAGACATCAGTTGCATGTCCCCAGGCGACAAGGGGGTGCCATCGTCCAGGACAATGTTGTAACCAGCCAGATCAAAGTCGCCCTTCAAGGTGGTGAATTCTTCGGTTTCCAAGGTCAGGGCAGCCAGATAAGTGGCCGCTTCTTCGGCAAATCCGCTCTCTCTGGCCTGCTGCTCGACGCTGTCTTCCAGATCGGACGGATCCACGCCTTCGAGTAATGTTTCGCCTGACACGCCTTTATTGTCGTACAGATCCATCACAGAGCGCATGGTTTCCAGTGAGACAGCCTCGAAGTCCAGCGTATACCAGTCACCATCTGACTCTACCGACAGAATTCGACCGTAGGTTGCCTGGCCGTCAGGAGAATTCATGGTTCCTGTATAAAAAGCCAGGAAATCGCCGACATCGACCGTGGTTTCATCATCCAGGCCCAGGACAGCGTAATCACCGCTGGCAAAGTCCAGGACAGCCTTTTCAACCTTGACGGAATCATTGTCAGGCTGGCCATCCTGGTCATCGTCCCGGTTCAGGGGCAGGATATCCGGCGTAAACAGGACATCCTGGGCTGCGGCATTGACAAACTGGCAGGTCTTGCCCTGGACAGCAGTGATCGTGATGTAGGCGACCTCTCCTTCGCCGCTCTCATCGTTGATCGACCTCTCGTCTGGACGAACCCCTTTGTAAATGGCCACGGCCTGGCCGACAGCTAGATCTGAAAGATCGTAATCAAAACTGCCACTTGTGAAATCGATGGTTCCCAGGTCTGTCGTAGCGAGTGGGATGGAAAGGGAATCTGACGCCTGGCCATCAACCATGAAGTTGCTGATCTCTTCAACTGAAATGTAGATAAGACCCGAATTGAGGGAAAGATTCAAGACTTCTGCTTTTTCGGTCGTGAAATTGAAGTCCCGGACAGACTGGCCGTAGCCGGCATAGCGCAATTGTTCATCTTCCAGAGTGAATTTATAGGTCGCACCGGTGGCAAAAAGGCCATCCCGGCCGGATACGACATACTGGGTTTCGTTTTCTTGTGACTGAACGGTCAGTTCTGAGACTTCATAAAATCCTGTTTCGCTGGGATTATTGAGATTTTTACCATTGATCCCGGCCTTAACCTGGTCGATCGACAGGGCCTGTGGGGCAATCACAACAAATGTAAAATTCTGCGGCTGGTCCAGCTGGGTCGCAGCACGAGGCGTTTCAGATTCCGCCAGAGGCGCGGTATCCGTATACTGAGCATAGAGCGTCAAGTTGCTTTGGATGACATGATTGTCTGAGACGCGATTGTCCAGGTCGGCGTCATAAAACCAGCCCAGGAAGATCGAGTCAGCCCGGTAAGGTATAGGAAGTCCTCCCAGCCGGGATCCTTCCCGCAACTGTATCGCCTCGAGGGGGGAGCCTCCATCTGTTTCAAAACGGATGGTGAAAATCCGGGTGGAGAGCTTCACGGCGCCTGAGCCAGGTCTGGCTGGCAGCAGGGGTTCGACAGGTGACGCGACATCATCCGGCTGTCCGAGTGGTGTTTTCTGTTCAGTGGGAACAGAAGGGTTCTCCTCTGGGGCTTCGTCCGCAGCCGCAATACCAGGCTCCTGTCCTGACGATGGCTCACTGGCAGCTGGATCGATGGGTTGTGGGTTCAGGCTGCCCTGGTCCTGTGTCTCGCTAGATAAAATGGCAGGTGACCGACCTTGCTGCCATGGCTTGATCTGAATAATCGCAATTGCGGTCAAGCCAATGCAAATGGCCAGAATGACACTTAAAAACCGTTTACTCATACCCGACTCCCCACCAGATCGCGATCTGTTTCAACCATGAATCCACAGGCAAACAGATACGTCCATTTTCATCTAACGCTACTTTATCAAACGATAGGCGCAACAGATTTTTTTGGGGGAATTGCTATAAATTCAGGGGAAATTGCCAAGTGCGAAAATATGAATAACCCTCAACAGTCGTTGCTCACAGGTCAAGATATCCTGTATGTCTCATTCAGTACTATTTGCGCGATAAACTGACCATCCACGGCCATGAAGCCCGCTGTTCCATCATACCGCTCGGCGGTATAGAGGATGCTTCTGGTTCCTGTCCCGCCACCGATTTTATTCGTTACTGGCAGTTCACCCTCAAAAGGGATATCGGTATCGCAAGTATTCTCAACCCTCACCCGCAAGCGATGATCCAGATAGATTGCTTTGACCATGATTTCTTTTTCTTGATCCTTGGGTAATCTTAAACAGGCTTCAAGTGCATTCTCTAATGCATTCCCGAGAATACACGTCAAATCAACAGGATCGATGCCAATATTGTCAGGGATGTTCACATCAAAACTGGTTTTGATGTTTTCACTTTCAGCCTGGTTGGCATAATGATTCATGATGCTGTTGGCGATGTGATTGATGCAATAGGTCTTGCTGTTCTGCACATCGATGGTCGAGTCAAAGCTTCTCATATAAAGCTGAAGCTTCTCGATCTCTCCGCTTCGCAGCAATCCCATTACGACCGTATTGTGATGATGCAGATCGTGCCGCTGCTGGGCTGCCAGTATGGCTGTTTCCTTTTGGCGAAGCAGTTCCGCTTCCCATAATTTTTCCTGTTGGGCCATGAGCAGCTGACGCTTTTCCAAAGCATATTTTTCTACAATCTCATTGGCTTGAATATACAAGTGATAATAGACTGCCATGAATAACACGTACACCGTCACAATGATGACTCTTGACCAGGCATTCAGTGGCCAATGCCAGTAGGCCTGCGGATAGTACAGCACCACAATTTGCAGGATTAAAAAAACGAACGGAACCAGGAATGCCGTTTTCCACTCTTGGTCCAACATCTCAACCAAATTTCGAAACCGCGGTCGAACGAACTTGAACAAGAACGGAATAATCAGCAGATAAATGGTCGTCCTTGTCACAATAAGCATGGCGACAGCGGCATTCCCTTCCAAGCCAACGGTCAATGTGTCACCGAAAAAACCAATGGAAACATAGACATTGACAAAGGTCAAAAAGCTGAATAAAGACACAAAAAAACGGTCCCCGGAACAAATCAAAAACCAGGATAGTTCTATCCCTAAAATGAAAAGGACCGCAACGCGCTCCACTGAAGCAGCCCCCAGAGAATAGAGGAGATACGACAGAAGACAGATCCCCAGAACCATGACGCTCAGCCCCATGACGATCCGTCTTCTGATGGGCACTTTAATCAACATCACGGAGGAAGAGATCAAAGTAAATCCTAATACGGATTGCAGGAAAGATGAAAACGCCAAGACATAGTACAGCACATCTGCTTCCTCCTCAGTTTTTTAGTCTAACACATCACTTTAATCGAAGAATGTCTTGGGGTAGATGCCATCTTTTCGGGGGCAATTGCCAATTACCGCTCTGAGGCCAGCTGAAACGATAAAAACGCTTCCTTAAGCTTCTGATAAGCCCGATACGGATAGGGGATCTGTTCACCCGTATCAAACACGATGAGCGCCTTCGTGATTTGCCGGACATACTTTAAATTCAAATTGACCGAGACACCACATCTCACGAAAAATTTGGCAGGGGCCAAAAGCTCGAACAGTTCCGCTGATGTCATGCGCACTTCAATTTTCTCTTTGTTGACCAAATGAATGATTTGGTAATTATTTCTGCCGGATTCGGTAAAAACCACATTTCTTGTATAAAGGCGCAGCATTCCCTCTTTTGTTTTAAGGGTAATGAAGTGGCGGCGCTCGACATTCAATCGGTTAAAAACCTTGTCCAAAGCCAGGAAAAGTGTGCGATCTGAATATGGCTTGGTTATATATTGGCAAGCATCGACTGCAAATGCCTCCAATGCCTGATCGCGAGAGCTGGTCAGAAAGATGATTTCACCCTTGTCGCCCATCTGTCGCAGTTGCCTGGCTGCTTGTGTGCCCGAAATTCCAGACATATAAATATCGAGGAGATAAATATCAAATCCGCCATGAGCTTCGACAAAAGAGATCATCTCTAAAGATGAGACAAAAGACGTGACCTTGCAGTCGATGTATGAATGTTCCTGTTGATATTGAGCAAGAATACCTTGGATCAGATCGAGTTGTTTTTGATCATCGTCACAGATGGCAATGTTAATCATCATGATGCCTTTACCATAAATGCTCAGCTTACTTCGGACTGGGTTGACAGGCCAAATAGAGTATCGATCCTATTTTAACATTCATTGATGCTTTCCCCACTCTATCGGCATGGATAAATCACAGATCAATATCTATAAATTGCTGTTGCAATATATAAAAAGTTCTGTTATGCTCTTAATCACGCACCGGACTAAGACAGTCCGCTCGAAAAGAGACCGCAAGGTCTTGCCTGATCGCTAGGGAATGGTAACGCTGTGGGGGCCACAGCCGGTAGGACTCCTGGAGCACATCGTTTCGGGGGTTTTTTCTTGCCAAGGGGCGCACATTCAAATCTGGCGATCGATCACGGCGCCACAAAAAGTAAAGGAAACACACACATGGACAAATCACTCTCATGCAAAGACTGCGGCGCTACCTTCGTCTTCACCGAAAGCGAACAGGCTTTCTACGCTGAAAAAGGCTTCACCAATGAGCCGACCCGTTGCCCGGACTGCCGCGCAGCCCGTAAGCAGAACCGTAACAATGATCGCGGCGGCAGCCGTGGTGGTTACGGAAACGGCAATTTCCGTTCCGAACAGCGCGAAATGTTCCCGGCCGTCTGCGCCGCCTGCGGCAAGGAGACTATGGTCCCCTTCCGTCCCAGCAACGACAAACCCGTCTTCTGCCGCGACTGTTTCAAGCCCCGCAGCCGCTTCTAATCTACCAACAGTAATTTAAGTATCTAACAAAACCCCAGTGGTCGGAGTCACATCCAGCCGCTGGGGTTTTCCATATCAGGCACTCTTGCTGCATGCAGGAGCTACAGAACCATTGATCACCCCTCCGGCTGCAAGTCCTGCCGCTCGAGCACTTTCGAGGTTGCGACCACGACCGCCAGTATCAGGAACAAAAGCATGTTCAAGGCGAATGGCAAACGCCGGTCGAGGGCGGACAGGTAGCCCAGAATCGAGCCAAAGGGCGAGGAGACGGCAATCATGATCACGTAGATCAGGCTCATGACCCGGGCCCGGTCTTCCTTGTCATAGAAGACTGCGCCCAGCGCGTCACGTCGCGGAACGACCAGGGCAAAGGCGACTGCCTCCAGCAACGTGTAGGCGATGACCAGCAACTGGTTATCCGGACGCGACAAGAGCAGGAAGACATGGCTGGCCAGATAGATACCAAAACCAGCCAGAAAGACGGACCGGTAATGCAGGCGATTGGTCAATGGCTGGAGAATGAACATGAACAGCAGCATGATCACGGCCCGGCCGATCGGGAAGAGCGCGACGTACTTTTCCGCAATCCCAACGTTCAGGGTGATGTAGAGGGCAAAAAAATTGGTGATCGAAATAGACGTAATGTTGAGGATGACCGAGATGACGAGAGCCAGGCGCATTTCCCGGGACCGGATCACTTTGCCAAACACCTTTTGATAGCCGAATAGCAAGGACATCAAGGACTGGTGCTTTGTTTCTGCTAACCTTTTCGTTCCCTGGGATGTTTCTGTGCTCCAGACATACAAGATGACAAACTTGGCTGTCATGAGGACAAAGGCCAGGAAATACAGGGCCCGGACGGTCGGCACCAGTGAATATCGATCGACCAGCAAGGTTGATATGGGCGCAAAAAAGACCGCCAGAAGCCCGGCGATATTGACCCAGGTGTAGATATTGACCAGAAGCTGCGGTGGAGTATCCTCAACCAGCAAACATTGCCAGGACGTATTGGTAATATGCCAGAGGCTGTTGAAAATGGCCGCGGCCAGGAACCACCAGAAATTCTGAGCCAGCATCCAGATCAAGGTCGGTATACTCCAGGCGATGAGATCGATGAAAAAGGTCACCTTGCGGCGGCCAAATTTATCAGTAACGATCCCGCCCATGGCGGCCGTGAAAACCTGGAGGACCATGCCGATCGTCAGGATCAGTCCGATCTGCTGGTCCTTGACCCCCAAGGCATACATATAGAGCGTGATGAACGGGGCATACAGATTGTAGGGAATGCCCCAGAGGGGTTCCGTAAACAGGCAGGACCGGGCATTACCCTTAACTTGGTGCAAGGTAGCGATCAAAGGGTGTTTGTAGAGTTGATTCATTTTGGAGACCATCCTTGTTGCTATCAGGTGCTATGATAGCCCAAAAACGAATCAGTTAACAGATGCTGGTGCATTTTGATCACGCATAAGCGACAACCTGGTTTCGACCTTGCTTTTTGGCCTGGTACAGCGCCTTGTCTGCCCGGTCAAAAGCCTTGTCAAATGTATCTGCTGAGTCCTGATGTAGCTCCGTGATTCCCAGGCTGGCCGTCACTTGCACCTTTTCTGCAAGATCAGCACCAGTGGGTTTGACGGCAAATTCAAGCTCCGAAACATGCAAGCGCAAGGATTCGGCCAGGTCACTCAAATCATCACTCTGGCGGTGAGCCAAGATCAGCAGGAATTCTTCACCGCCCCAGCGCACCGCCATACTGGGCCCTGGACTATGATAAGCCAGGATTTCCCCGACACGCTGCAGGACAGTGTCGCCAAAAGCGTGACCATAGGTGTCATTGATTTTTTTAAAATGGTCAAGGTCGACCAGGATCAGGCCAATGTGGCGGCCTGTTGCTGCTTGCGTGCTGGTAAAAGCGGCGATGCGTGACGTCATCTCGGACCGGTTGACCAAGCCTGTCAGTGGATCATGCGCAGACAGGTGTTCCAACCGTTCATTAGCCGATTTCAACAAAAGGGTGCGGGATAAAAGCCGGACCTGATGTTCGTATACCTGGCGGGAAATCACCAATGCCGCCAAAAACAGAATGGTCCCTTCGATGGTGTTGTGGGTCAGGCTTTCAGTCAGGATCCGGCGTTCCCAGAGCACCATCAGATAAGCCGCGTAGGGTATTGTAAAAGCCAGGAAATTGAATGGTGAACGAAGCAGGAAAAAAACACTGGCCAGGATCATCTTGAGAAAATAGAAACTGACATCTGTGGATGTATAGCCCTGGATCCTGTCAGAAACGTTCAAAATCAGCATGACAATGATAATCAGCATCGCTGCAACCAAGTCATGGATATGCCCCGTTGCCGGCTTTTTGCTTTTTAACCAGATGGTTGTCAGGATGGCAATCAGTACCGCAACTGATCCGATCAGGAGGTGCATCCGCAGATAATCCAGGCTAACCGTCCGTGACATGATCTGGCCGCTTCTGTAATGGGGCAAATCGTGGGCGAAGATCCACAAGAGTTCGATAAAGATAAACAGGATGGCAAACACGCGAAACCTCTGGTAGTTGGTCAGCCGGATGTCTTCCCTGATTTTCTGGATATCACGCGCAGAAAGCCGCTTATCATAAGGTTCATTGAACAGAACATGCGACAGAAAATCCAGCGGAATCCAACGATTCAGCCGATGAGAGGATTTCTCTGGTCCAGGATCAGCGCTCTTCCTTTGCACCATGTATCATTCCCTGTGCGATGCAACCTTTGCGAAAAAATTCAAGTAAATCTGTACGAAACAGAAAGCACACTCATTGTAACGAAATCGACTTCGTAAAACCATATCTTCAGGTAAAATGAGCCTTAAAAAGATAAAAAGACAGGCGGAAGGAAACGATGCGCAACCCAGCTTATCTCCAGTATCGAGGCCACAACAAGCGCTATTTCGAAGGCTGGTATTTCAAGTGCATCAGCCGGGATCGGCAACACGCGATCGCTTTGATCCCTGGCATGGCGATCGATCCCGATGGACAGCGCCATGCTTTCATCCAGGTAATCAATGCCGAGTCCGGTCAGACCTGGTACTTCGACTATCCGTTCGATGCCTTTCTGGCCGAGCGCAACCAGCTGGACATCCAGGTCGACAAGAACCGGTTCCAGCACCAAGGCTTGTCACTGGATATCCATCACGCCAAGGGTACGGTCGTCGGCCAACTCTTTTTTACCCAGATCCGCGAATTTCCGGTCAGCTGGCACACGCCCAGCATCATGGGGCCATTCCAGTTTGTCCCAACAATGGAGTGCTACCATGCGGTGATTCATCTGTCCCATCGGATCGACGGCCAGATCACCATTAATGGCCAGATCTTTGATTTTGATGGCGGTGCCGGATATCTGGAAAAGGACTATGGCCGGTCTTTCCCCCAGACTTACGTCTGGCTGCAGGCCAGCCATTTTGATAATCGTGATGCGTCTTTTGTCTTCTCGCGTGCCCGCATTCCCTGGCTGGGGCGGGAATTCCCAGGATTTTTTGCCTATTTCACGGATTTCCAGGGACAACCCGCCCGCTTTGCCACTTACAACCGTTCGAAATTATCGGACTGGCAGGTCGATGCCAAAGCCGGAACCTGTTCCGGAGTTCTGCGAGGTCCTGCAGGCCTGCTGAAATTTTCAGCTCAGATGGTGGGGGGCGGGACCCTGCGAGCACCGGTCGATGGCTCGATGCACCGCGAAATCATCGAAAGCATCCGTGCTACAGTCCAGGTCGAATGGAGCGATCGTTCCGGCAAAATCATCTACGAGGGACGCAGCACCGAAGCTGGTATGGAGATCTGCCTGTGACTAGCCATCGTGGTGCATCAGCGCCGTGTGGAACGCAGCACCGAGATCACCAGGACCAGGAATAATCCAGAGGCCAGGATCAGGCCGCCCCTCAGGACCAGCCGGTTTAACTGGACCAGGTCACTGCCGGCCTCAGCACTGATGCTCGAGCCCAGGATGACGCCGGCAATGATGATGCTGACCGCCAGCAGCATGACACTGAAGGCCACCCGGTTGAAAGCCCGGTCGAGATGATCCTGCAGCCGATGCAGATCCTTGACCTCAAACTGGATCTTGAAATCTTCGTCACCCAGCCGGTTGGCCAGGCGAATCATGGATCTGGGCAGATCGGCCAGCTGGTCCTTGTGCTTCCAGAAGAGGCGCAGCAGCCGTTGCGACAAAGCATGTGCTGAAAAAGACTGCAGCATCATCCTCCTGGCAATGGGCGACAGGACCTCAAACGTGTTGAGTTCTGGCGCCAGTTCGGCCAGGACACCCTGCAGAGTCCCGAATGTTTTGGCCAGGATGGCATATTCATGCGGGATTCTGATGTGATACTGGTAAGCACAATTGAAAGTTTCCCGGAACAGATCGGCCAGATGGATGTCCCGCCAGGATTTATCGAGATAGGTATCAATGATCCGGGCAACTGCCTGTTCAAATTGCCGAAGATCTTCCTGCCGGACCCTGCTTTCGAGATCGACCAGCGCTTTGACGACCATCCTGCTGTTCCGGGTCGTGATCCCGATGAAAAACTGGGTGATCATCTGGCGGCGCTCGTCATTGAGCTGGCCTACCATGCCCAAGTCTAGAAAAGCGATTGTCCCGTCTGCCAGAACCAGCAAATTCCCCGGATGGGGATCGGCATGAAAAAAGCCATCGCGGAAAACCTGGTTACAGACAGACGTCGTCAGGCGCCGGGCCAGTTCGATCCGGTCGATACCAGCCTGTTCCAATGCAGCAAGATCCACAATATGAAGCCCCTTCAGATAAGACATCGTCAGGATGCGCGGTGTGGTATAAATCCAGTTCACCTCCGGAACAGTGATACCAGGGTCATGGGCACAGTGTTGCCTGAAGGTGTCGATGTTTTCCGCCTCCCGGGAGAAATCCAATTCTGCATGGATCGACTTTTCAAAATCCAGCACAATCGATGGGAAATCATAGAGTTTGCCATACTGTGTGTGCTGGTTGAGAAAATCAGCTACATCCCTGAGGATTTCAATGTCTGAGTCAATCTCGTTTCGTATGCCCGGGCGCTGGACTTTGACAGCGACAACGCGACCGGATTGCAGCTTCGCCTGATGCACCTGGGCCAGGGACGCAGAAGCAACGGGTATCTCGGCAAACTCAGCAAAAATATGTTCCAGTGCATCGGACAACTCTTCCTCGACGATTGCCCTGACATCGGCAAAGGGAAACGGAGGGATTGCATCCTGGAGTTTCTTGAGTTCATCCAGGACGTCCATAGGAAAAAGATCCGGCCGGGTACTCAAAATCTGGCCGATTTTGATAAAGGTCGGTCCCAGCTCTTCGAGGGCCAGCCGCAGACGCGCACCGGTCGGCAAACGTCGTTCCCTGCCTGGCGGGCTGGGATCGGTCTTGCGATGGTGAATCCGCACATGACCGGCAAGCCCTGTCTGGTCGATCAAATAGCCAAATCCCTGCCGCGTGAAGGCCGCAAAGATTTGCCGGTAACGCGCGAGGTGCTTGCGCTGGCGAATCAATCCAGCCATGGCACAGCGCTCTATTCAGGCGGATTTCCCTGCCCGCTTGGCCGTTCAGACAGGGCAGCAGCGATTTCTTCCCGGATGATGCTACGGATCTGTGCTGCGGTCAGGGTGTCCTCTTTGCGGGCAATGTCCAGTTTTTCGAGGGCTTTGCCTACTTCATCGTGAATCCACTGCTGCAGCTCACCGCGTTGCTCTTCACCTTTCTTGATCAGATTGCTGGCAAACTGGCTGGCTTCTTTCTTCTCGATCTCGCCTTTATTGACCATGTCCTCGACAAAAGCTTCCACTTTCTCCCGGGACAACGTCAAAAGACCCAGGCCAAAATCAAGCGATTTTTCGATCAGATTCATCGTGAAACGCCTCCTTTTTGACTGTTGGACTGGTTAATCATTACATTTTCATTATAGCACGTCCGGATGAATGGATCTTGATCATGCTATACTTTAGTTGACACATAAAACAGGCATTGCCATCGCACCGGAACCATCGCCCTTGATCGACAGACAAGAGGAACGACTATATGCAGCGATTGAAAAGTAAACCTGTTCCATCTGCCAGGTCCATAATGATCACCAGTTTGATCCTGTGCCTGATCCTGGCGTCGAGCTGTCAGTCCAATGAGACCTCAGTCACCCCGATCACACCAACAGTCACAACCATCGATGTCGTTTCACAGGCCACGCTGGGGCGATACCGGACGAATGAAATCCGTGACTATCAGGGGATGCGGCTGGATCCGGCCATCGGTCCACGCGACAATTCCATCCAAGGGGTGCAAACCGTGGATATGGACTCCTATGAACTCCGGATAGATGGCCGGGTCAAAGCGCCGATCGAATTTGCCTATGAAGATGTTCTGGCCATGACGTCGGACCAGCGGCTGATCACGCTTTATTGTGTCGAAGGCTGGGAAGCAACCATCCTTTGGGAAGGTGTAAAGATCAAAGATTTGATTGAAAAAGCTGGTGGGGCATCCGAATCCGCCAACACCGTCATTTTCCATTGCGTCGATGGTTATACAACTTCGTTATCCCTGCATATGATCCAGAATTGGGACATCATCCTGGCATACAACTCCAATGGCCTGCCATTGCCACCAGAGATGGGATTCCCGTTCATGGTTGTCGCAGAGCGTAAATACGGTTATAAATGGGCCCGCTGGGTCAATCGCATCGAAGTGTCTGACAACGATGCCTACCGCGGCTACTGGGAATCCCGGGGCTGGGATAATTACGCCAGCATTTATGGGGCATAGGTGCACTGTAATCAAGTTATTGACATGTGCCCATTATTGTTCCATACTGATTATGGGCATTAGCCCATAAATATGAATTAACCCGGCTCGTCCTCTGCCGGGCACGGCCAGTCGCTAAGCGGCCGGCCATGGGAATGACTTCACAGAGCGAACGTCAGTTTCCCCGAAAGGAGTTTTTACTATGCCAGCAAAAGATGGAACTGGACCAATGGGAATGGGCGCCCGGACCGGACGTGGTTTTGGCCCCTGTAGCGGCTACTCAGCACAACCGATTTATGGCTATGGCTGTGGTTATGGCCGCGGACGTGGTTACCGCCGGATGAGAGCCCCCTATCCGTATACGCCAGCCGACATCGATCCCAATGCAGAAAAAGCCCTGCTGCAAGACCAGGTCAGGGTGTTAGAACAGGAGCTGGAACATGCAAAAAACCAGCTCAAGAAGTTTGAAGAACAAGCCTGACGGTATGATCATCAGAACTGAGGACTGCATGAGTAAAAAGCCAGCCAATTTCAAATCCTGCCTCCAGCCAGCCCCCAAAGTCCTTGTATCCTGCCGCAACAACCAGGGCGAAAACAACGCCCTGGCTGTTGCTTATTGCTGCAATTGCAGCTTTGACCCACCGATGGTCATGGTCGGTATCGTACCCTCCCGGTACTCCTACCAGATGATCAAGGAGTCAGGTTGCTTTGTCGTCAATCTGGCCGGCAAAAACAACGCTGCGCTCTTCGATTATCTCGGGCACACAAGCAAGTGGAATGAGGATAAACTCAGCGTGATCGGAGCGACCCTGAGCGAAGCAGTAGCCATCAACGCACCTGTGCTCTCGGACTGCCCCGTCAACATCGAGTGTGAGATTGTCGATTCCATCCGGACGGGATCTCACGAAATGTTTGTCGGCAAGATCCTGCACGTGCACGCCGATGAGTCGATCGTGGCACCGGATGGCAGCATCGACTTTTCAGCTGCAAACTTGCTGTAGATGACAGCAAATTGCAAAAGCATCACAAGATCCTCTTGCTACCGGTTGTTCCCCCTGGTTGCAAGTGACTTTAACGGAGGGGCCGGCCTGGTTGCCGGTCCCTTTTTCTGGGACAATTCAGTCCTGCTGACGCGAACCTGAGGCTCTTTCTTTGTCCTGTGGTTGCCGAAAAGAACGAAAAGGCTTACAGTGAAATAAGCTCCCATTAGTCCCAACAGAAAGCGAGGAATGCAATATGAGTATGTTCTGCTACCAATGCCAGGAAGCCGCCAAGGGCACCGGATGCACCGTTATGGGTGTCTGCGGCAAGAACGAGACAGTAGCCAATCTGGAGGATCTACTGATTTATGCCTTGAAGGGTGTGGCCGAAGTCGTCACCAAAGGCAAAGTCGCTACAAAAACCATTCCGGTTATCAATTACGAATTCATTAACAGCCTGTTCATGACCATCACCAATGCCAATTTTGATGATGCTGCGATCGAAAAGCAGATCAAGAAGGTCTTGGGGCTGCGCGATGAACTGGCTGCCAATGTATCTGCCAGCTGGGGCGACGCAGCCTCTTTCCAAGTTGGCTCAAGAGAAGACATGCTGGCCAAAGCCGCTGCCGTCGGCGTTCTGGCCACGGAAAACGAAGATGTCCGTTCACTGCGCGAACTGGTCATCTATGGGCTTAAAGGCATGGCTGCCTACACCGAGCATGCTTACAACCTGGGCAAGGAAAACCAGGCGATCTACGCGTTCATGTATGAAGCGCTCGCCGCTACACTGGATGACAGCCTCTCTGCTGACCAGCTGGTCGCCCTGACCTTGAAAACCGGTGAGTTTGGCGTCGCTGCCATGGCTCTGCTCGACGAGGCCAACACCAGCACCTATGGCAATCCGGAAATCACCGAAGTCAACATCGGCGTCCGGGGCAATCCCGCCATCCTGATCTCCGGCCATGACCTCAAGGACATGGAGCAGCTGCTCGAGCAGACCCAGGGCACGGGTGTCGACGTCTACACCCACAGCGAAATGCTGCCGGCCAACTACTACCCGGCTTTCAAGAAATATGAAAACTTTGTTGGCAACTATGGCAATGCGTGGTGGAAACAGCTCGAAGAATTCGCGACCTTCAATGGCCCGATCCTCTTCACCACCAACTGCATCGTGCCGCCGAAAAAGGAAGAAATCCGACAGCGCATCTTCACCACCGGCGCGGCAGGTTTCCCGGGCTGCACCCACATCGCACCAGACGCCAATGGCAAGAAAGACTTCTCCGCCGTCATCGAAATGGCCAAGAAGCTTCCAGCCCCGACCGAAATCGAAACCGGCAAGATCGTTGGTGGTTTTGCCCATGCCCAGGTCATTGCTTTGGCTGACAAGGTCATCGACGCGGTCAAGACCGGTGCGATCAAGAAATTCTTCGTCATGGCTGGCTGCGATGGCCGCATGAAATCACGCGAATACTATACTGATTTCGCCAATGCCCTGCCCAAAGACACGGTCATCCTGACTGCCGGCTGCGCCAAATACCGCTACAACAAGCTTCCGTTGGGTGATATCGGCGGCATCCCGCGCGTCCTCGACGCCGGACAGTGCAACGACTCCTACTCGCTGGCAGTCATCGCCTTGAAACTCAAGGAAGTCTTCGGTCTGGATGACGTCAACCAGCTGCCAATCGCCTACAACATCGCCTGGTACGAACAGAAGGCCGTCATCGTCCTGCTCGCACTGCTCTATCTCGGTGTCAAGAACATCCACCTCGGCCCGACGTTGCCAGCCTTCCTCTCACCCAATGTGGCCAAAGTCCTGGTCGAGACTTTCGGCATCGCCGGCATCGGCTCCGTCGAAGATGACGTCCAGCTCTTCATGAACGCCTGATCACACTCTCCCAGATCGAAAATCAAACTTCCAAGACGGCGCTGCTGACAAGCAGGGCCGTCTTTTTGCACCCCCGGTTTTCCGGGGTTCTGTTTACGCTTATTTCCAATCTATGGTATAAAAATGGGAGAACTGCTGGCCGACCCTGACCAGCACTTTCTTTATCACCATAAGCCCAGCCTTTTCCCGGAAAAAATTACATCGAAGGAGCAAGTATGGAAGGCGGAAGTGTGCAAATCCTGGTCGCGATGCTCGCATACATCGCGGTCGTCATCGGTATCGGCATCTATTATGCCAAACGGGCCAGTGAGAGCTCGGACAATTTCATCATCGGAGGGCGGTCGATCGGCCCCTGGGTCACTGCCATGGGGGCAGAGGCCTCCGACATGAGCGGCTGGCTCCTGATGGGCCTACCGGGCGTTGCCTATTTCTATGGACTGAGCGACGCTTTCTGGACAGCCCTGGGTCTTCTGATCGGAACCTATCTCAATTGGCTCTTTGTCGCCAAGCGGATCCGCCATTTCTCTGAAATCGCCGGTGACTCGATCACGATCCCGGACTTCTTTTCTAACCGGTTCCATGAGAAAAAGAAAGTCATCCTGACCATCGCCGCCCTGTTCATCCTGATCTTCTTCACTGTCTATGCAGCCAGCTGTTTCGTGACAGTCGGCAAATTGTTCAGCACACTGTTTGGCTTCAAATATCAGTTTATGATGATGGCCGGAGCCTTGTTCGTCATCGCCTATACCTTCATCGGTGGTTATCTGGCCGAAAGTGCCTCCGACTTCATGCAGGGCATCGTCATGATCATCGCCCTGACCCTGGCGCTCGCGGTGGGCGTCTTCCAGGCCGGTGGCATCGACGCCATCGTCGCGAACGCCCGCCAGATTCCTGGTTTCCTCGACTTCTTTGGCATGGCCAGCCCGACGCTCGGCGCAGATGGCAAACAGCTTGTCGAGGCTGGAAAGCCGGTTTTCGGCACGCCGTCCCCCTATGGCTGGTTGGTGATTGTCTCCACCATGTCCTGGGGACTGGGTTATTTCGGCATGCCGCAAGTCCTCTTGAAATTCATGGGCATCCGTAATCCGCGCGAATTGAAGCTTTCGCGCCGCATTGCCACCATCTGGGTCATCATCTCCATGGGCGCAGCGCTCCTGATCGGACTGGTTGGCCGCGTGCTCTTCCCGGCCAACCTGCTCACGCACGGCGAAGCTGAGAACATTTTCATCCTGACTTCGACGACCTATTTCATCCCGCTCTTTGCCGGCCTGGTCATGGCAGGCATCCTGGCAGCCACGATCAGCTCCTCGGACTCCTACCTGCTGATCTCCGCCACAGCCTTTTCCAAGAACATCTACCAGGGCATCCTGAAAAAGGAAGCCTCAGACAAAGCGATTCTCGTGGCTACCCGGGCGACTTTGGTTGTGATTTCCATCATCGCCATGATCATCGCGCTCGATGAAAACAGCGTCATCTTCAAAGTCGTTTCCTTCGCCTGGGCGGGCTTTGGCGCGACCTTCGGGCCCCTGATGCTCTTCTCCCTGTTCTGGAAACGGACCACCCGGGCTGGTGCAATCGCCGGCATGCTGGCCGGTGGTGGCATGGTCTTCGTCTGGAAGCTGTTGGTCCGTCCGCTCGGTGGCGCCTTCAACATCTATGAATTGTTGCCAGCCTTTGTCGCCTCTACCCTGGCCATTGTCATCGTTTCGCTGCTGACGAAATTGCCGGAACAGTCCGTGCTGGACCAGTTCGAACACGCCCGGCGCATCCATGACGAAGAGTGAGCCGTGGTGGTAACGACATGATTTTAGCTCTGGTCCTTTTTGTCCTGACCTATGTCCTGATGATCTCTCTAGCCAAATACCGGGCCTATGTCGCCTTTGCCTCAGCGATCCTTTTCATCGTGCTGGGCATCCTGCCACTGGGCCAGGTATTTTCCGCGATCGACTGGAATGTCCTGATGATGATTGCGGGTACAATGGGGATCGTCAATATCTTCATCGAATCGCGCATGCCCTCGCGCCTGGCGGACCTGATCATCCGCTCCGTTCCCAACATCAAATGGACGATCATCGCCCTATCGGTTTTTGCCGCAGTCATCTCGGCCTTCGTCGATAATGTGGCAACCGTCCTGATGGTCGCTCCAGTCGCCGTGACCATCGCAAAAAAGTTGAAAATCTCTCCGGTGCCCAGCGTTATCGCCATCGCGATCGCCTCCAATCTGGAGGGCGCAGCCACTCTGGTCGGCGATACAACCTCGATCCTGCTGGGCGGCTATGCCAACATGGATTTCCTCGATTTCTTCTGGATGGATGGCCGGCCAGGCTTATTCTGGATTGTCCAGGTCGGCCTGGTTGCAGCAACTGCCACCCTTCTGGTCGTTTTCCGGAATTATCGCCAGACCTTCGAGTCGGGTGAACTGACGCAAGTCGAGGACTTCGTTCCAACCTATCTGCTGCTTGGCACGGTCGTGCTCTTGATCCTGGCGTCGTTCATCCCGGATAAGCCAGCCATCACCAACGGCCTGATCTGCATGATCCTGCTGCTGGTTGGCCTCGTCTACGAAATTGTGCGCCACAAGAAGCTTGCCTACCTGCAGCGCGCCTTAATGGAAATGGACTTCTTCACCATTCTTCTGCTGGCTTCGCTTTTCGTCGTCATTGCCGGGATCCAGGAAGCTGGTGTCATCGATGCGATTGCTGAACTGTTCGTCAAAATGGGTGGCAACTCCGTTTTCATCATGTATTCATTACTCCTTTGGGCATCTGTCCTGCTTTCTGCCTTTATTGACAACATCCCTTATGTGGCGACCATGCTGCCGGTTGTGACTGGCATTGCCGCGGCTATGAATGTCGACCCGACGGTCCTCTATTTTGGTCTTCTGTCTGGTGCGACACTGGGTGGCAACTTGACTCCAATCGGAGCCTCGGCCAACATCATGGGTATCGGCATCCTGCGCCGCCAGGGCCACGAGGTCAAAAATTCCGAATTCATGCGCATCAGCATCCCCTACACGGTTGCAGCCATCACAACAGCGTATCTGGTGCTTTGGCTGATCTGGGGCATCAGGGCCTGACAGACAAACAGGGGCGGTTGTTAGTTCGCCCGGAATGGAGGTCTTGCAATGGATAAAAGAACCATCATCTGCATCAGCCGGGAGTATGGCAGCGGCGGATCGGAAGTAGCGGCCAAGCTGGCCGAGATGCTTGGCATTCCCTGCTATGACAAAGAGCTTGTGCAGCAGGCTGCGGTTGATCTTGGTCTGTCCGACGAAATCATCAAAAGCATGGACGAGAAACCGGTCAGCTGGGCTTCCATGGGATTTCCCCATGGCATCCGCAACCCCTATCGCACAGAGTTCGAGACCTTGTTCTACAATCTGAATGATCGGGTGTTCACCATCCAGGCCCAGACGATCCGCAAGATCGCTGAACGCGGCTCCTGCGTCATCGTCGGACGTGTGGCCGACGACATCCTCAAGGATGACCCCGATCTGGTCTCAGTCTTTGTTCACGCCCGCCATGATTTCAAAGTCCAGCGCACCACAGCCCTTGAGAACATTTCTGAAAAAGAAGCGGCCGACCGGATGCGCAAAATGGACCGCGAACGCGCCAAATACTACAACTACTACGCCCAGAAGCATTGGGGCCAGTGCACCACCTACGACCTGTCCATCTCATCCTCCACATTCGGCATCGCAGGCACCGTGCAAATCATCCGCGCAGCCATTCAGTAAGAGTTTGCCGAAAATGGGACGGCGTCCCAAATCAGGCACCAAAACTGGAAGAGACTGTCCTGAGCTGCTCATGAGCAGATCGGGGCAGTTTTTACATTGGACTGGCATTTTTTGAAGCAGAACTGGTAGAAATTGCTCGCTTGGTTGATAATGAAATTGCATGGGGTTTTCGAGCAATTTTTGCAAGTCTCTTGTTAATTTCAACATTTTTTTGCCAGAACGCTCATGGCACTATGGTGATAACAAACGAAGGAGGTTTTCCCCAATGAGTTCTGCCACTGCAAAGACTGCAACCAAGACTGTTGCGATCGAGTACAACCGGGCCAAGATCTGGCAAATCGCCCTGTTCGTCATGAACAACACTGCCACCAACACAGCCATGCTGCTCCTTGGCTACTATGCTTTCTACACCCAGAACGTCCTCGGCCTCGCCGCTGTTGTGGTCGGCCTGATCGCCACCCTGATGCGTGTCTGGGACGGCATCACTGACCCGATCATCGGTTACCTGCTCGACAAGACCAACGGCCGCTTCGGCAAATTCCGCCCCTTCATGTTCATCGGCAACATCATCATCATTGCCACCATGGTTGCCATCTTCCACATCCCCGGTGAATGGGCCACCCTCACCAAGTACATCGCCACCACCGTCCTCTACGTTGTCCACATCATTGGCTACACCTTCCAGACCGCCTGCACCAAAGGCGCCCAGGCTGCCCTGACCAATGACCCGAAGCAGCGCCCGATCTTCACCTGGTTTGACGCCATCTTCAACCTGACCCTGTTCAATGGCGCAACCTTCCTGATCACCAAGGTCATGGCTCCCACCTATGCACAGAACATGATCGATCCCCAGCTCTTCAAGGACATCTCCTACATCTTCGCTGCCCTCTCCTTCGGCCTGACCATCATGGCCATCATCGGCATCTGGCAGAAAGACCGCACCGAATTCTTCGGTCTCGGCGAAAACACTGTCAAAGTCAAATTCAGCGACTATCTCGAAGTCATCAAGAACAACCGTCCCCTGCAGATGCTGATTGTTGCTGCCTCCACTGACAAACTGGCCAACGTTGCTGTCCGCGGCGGCCTGATCTACTTCTTCTCCAACCTGATTCTCGATGCTTCCGTCTATGGTACCTACTCCCTGTATGCCATGGTCCCCAGCTTCCTGATCACCACCGTGGGTGTCGCCTGGTCCCGCAAAGTCGGTATCAAGAAGGCCTTCGTCCTCACCACCTGGCTCTCGACCCTCATGCTGGTAGGCCTGATCGTCTTCACTCCTGCCGTCATTGGCCAGGGTGTCACCGGCGCCGTCATCGCCCTCCTTTCCCTCTTCGCTGTCCAGCAGGGCATGGGCGCGATCGCCGGCAACATCGTCATCCCGATGATCGCCGATTGCTCCGACTACGAAACCTACCGCACCGGCCGCTTCATCCCCGGCATGATGGGCACCCTCTTCTCCTTCGTTGACAAGCTCATCTCCTCGGCTTCGACCTTCATCATCGGTGCCGCGATCGCCTGGGCTGGCTTCGGCAACGTCAAGATCGAGCCGAACAAAGCCACCAACTCCAAATTCGAAATGGCCATTCTCTTCGTCATCTTCGGTCTGCCGCTCCTTGGCCACATCGCTTCCATCATCTCGATGAAGTTCTACGAACTGACAGCTGAACGCATGCACGAGATCCAGCACGAGATCCATCTGCGCAAAATTGGTGAAGCTGGCAAAGTCGAAGCCTGAAACCAGACCATGACCGAATCTGTTACCAACACGCCCCTCTAATCGACACTGGCCTGGCTTCTCCATAAGCCAGGCCAGTGTCATTTCTTATATGCTGGAACTACATCCATGCGAAAAGGAGATCCCCTGCAATGAACCTGTCCGGAAAGCCTCTGAGTCAACTTGAAAAGCAACACGACCATCTTGTCTGCATCGACAGTGATGGCACCGTTTTCGATGTCATGGAGATCAAGCACAAGGAATGCTTCTGCCCAGCCTTTATCAACAACTTTGGCCTGCAGGCTGTCGCCAAATATGCCCGCGAGTGCTGGGATTTTGTCAACCTGTATTCCGTTGACCGCGGCTGCAACCGTTTCATCGGGCCCTTGAAAGCCATTGCGCTGCTGGCAGAGCGTCCTGAAGTCGAAAAACGCGGTTTTGCCATTCCTGACCTGGCCAGCCTGCAGCAATGGGTCAGCACAGAAACCAGACTGGGTAATCCGGCGCTCAAAGATGCCATCGCGAAAACCCAGGATCCTCTGCTCAAAAAAGCGCTGGCTTATTCCCTCGATGTCAATGAGTCTGTTGACAAAATCGTCCATGGCATTCCGCCCTTCCCAGGGGTTCGGGAATCCCTGGCCAAAAGTGCAGCCCAGGCGGATGTCGTGGTCATCTCGGCGGCTGCCCAGGAAACCATCACACGGGAATGGACTGAGCACGGCCTGTTTGATTATCTCAATGCGCTGGCTGGCCAGGAGGTCGGCAACAAGACCGCCCAGATCCGCCAGGCAATCGAAGGACGCTATGACAAGGACAAAGTCCTCATGATCGGGGACGCCCTGGGAGACCTTGAGTCAGCCAAAGACAATGGCGTCCTGTTTTTCCCGATCCTGCCCGGCAAGGAAGACGAATCTTGGCAGCTTTTTCATGACGAGGCTTTCGCCAAATTCCTCAATGGATCCTATGCGGGCGCTTACGAAACCAGCCTGATCGAGACGTTCAGGGAATATCTGCCCACAACGCCGCCCTGGAAACAGGATTGAATTTGAACTGAAACGATCACAAAACAGGTCAGGATACGCAATGTCCTGACCTGTTTTTTACATGGTTCTACCCCATGAAAAAGCCCGGGGGATGCAAACCCGGGCTTCTTAACAGGGGAGGTATGGAGGATGGTATTTGATGGTTACAGGATAGGGGTAATCAGCGCTGGACGCGGCCCGAGGCATCGCCCTGGGCGAGTTTGGTCACTTCATCGACGCTGACCAGATTGAAGTCGCCTTCGATCGAGTGCTTGAGGCAGGAGGCCGCAACGGCGAATTCGATGCTGTCCTGGGAACTGTAGTTGTTCAGCAATGCATAGATCAGGCCACCGCCAAAGCTGTCGCCACCGCCGACGCGATCAACAATATGGACCAGATAGTTCTTGGAGAAACAATAATCCTGGCCGTCATAGAGCAAGGCTGCCCAGTTGTTGTCATTGGCTGAGATCGAACCGCGCAGCGTGATGGCGACCTTTTTGAAACCAAAGGTCTCGGCCAGCTGGCGGGCGACATCGCGATAACCATCATGGCTGAGGTGTCCACCCGTGATATCGGTGGCTGCAGCCCGGATGCCAAAGACATCGGCGGAGTCTTCTTCGTTGGCGATGCAGACGTCGATGTAGGGGGCAAGGCCGGTCATGACAGCGCGGGCCTGGTCTTTGCTCCACAGGTTCTTGCGGTAATTGAGGTCGCAGGAGACGGTGACACCGAGACGGCGGGCAGCTTGGACTGCAGCCAAGGTCAGGGCAGCCGCTTTCTCGCCCAGGGCCGGGGTGATGCCGGTGAAATGGAACCAGTCCGCTCCAGCCAGGATGGCATCCCAGTCGAATTCAGACACGTCGGCTTCTGCGATGGCAGAATGGGCGCGGTCGTAGATGACTTTGGAAGGACGCTGGGAAGCGCCCTTTTCCAGGAAATAGATCCCAACCCGGTTGCCGCCACGGACGATGTGCTGGGTTCCGACACCGAAGCGGCGCAGGGAATTGACGGCGGCCTGGCCGATTTCATGTTTGGGCAACTTGCTGACAAAATCCGCTTCCAGGCCATAATTGGCCAGAGAGACAGCTACATTGGCTTCACCGCCGCCAAAGGTCGCACCAAAAGTGCTAGCCTGGGCAAACCGCTCGTACCCGGGGGGAGCCAATCGGAGCATCAGTTCACCAAAAGTCACAACGCGCTTGCTCATTTGTTTTCACCTCTGGCCTGCTGGATAACCGCCACAGACTGGCGGCACAGATCGCTGATCTTGTCCCACTGCTGGTTGTTGATCAATTCGTCGGTGACCATGTACGAACCACCACAGGCGACAATGCAGGACTGGCTGACATAGCTGGCCAGATTCTGCAGATTGATGCCGCCTGTCGGCATGAACTTGACCATGTTGAAAGGTGCGCTCATGGCCTTGATCCGGGCCAATCCGCCAGCCTGTTCGGCCGGGAAGAATTTGACCGTTGAGAGACCGAGGCCGATGGCTTCTTCGATTTCCGTCGGGGTGATGCAGCCGGGGAAAATGGGCAGGCCCAGTTTCTGGCAGGCGGCAACGGTTTTGGGGTTCAGGCCGGGAGAGACGATGAACTGGGCACCGGCGGCATGGGCTTTTTCGACCTGTTCGACCGTAAGAACGGTGCCAGCACCGACCAGCATGTCCGGGAATTGCTCGCGCATGATCCGGATCGCCCGGTCCGCGCCTTCGGCCCGGAAGGTGATTTCAGCAGCGGGTACACCGCCGGCCACCAGGGCTTTCGCCAGAGGAGCTGCGTCTGTATCAGGGCGATCCAGTTTGATCACGGGCAGGATGCCGAGAGCGGCGACTCTTTGAGTAATTGGATCCATTTTCTATCTCCTTGTGATCTCTCTTTTGAAATCAGGCTTTGGACAGGGTTTCCCAGATGCCTGTCAGGTAGGATGCGCCAAGGGCACGGTCGTACAGGCCATAGCCGGGTTTGCCGGTTTCGCCCCAGATCATGCGGCCATGGTCCGGACGGACATAGCCATCGAAACCGTTCCGGTGCAGCGCCTTCACGATTGCCACCATGTCGAGTGAACCATACGAGGACAGATGGGCGGATTCTTCAAAGCTGCCGTCTTCCAGGAGCTTGACATTGCGGATGTGCATGAAATGGATGCGGCCCATGGCAGCATATTTGTCGACCAGATGCGGGATGTCGTTGAAGCTGCCGCTGCCCAGGGAACCGGTGCACAGGGTCAGGCCATTGTAAGGGCTGTCCACGATCTTGAGGAAGCGGTCGAGGCTCTTTTCGCAGTTGATGATGCGGGGCAGGCCGAAAATTGAGAATGGCGGATCGTCCGGATGGATGGCCATTTTGACACCGGCTTCTTCGGCAACTGGGATGATCGCCTTGAGGAAGTAAGCCAGATTGTCCCAGAGCTTCTCCTCGTCCACTTCTTTGTAGTGGTCGAACAAGCGCTGGAGGTCTTCCTTTTTGTAGGAGCTGTCCCAGCCCGGCAGAGAAAGCTCGCCGGTGAGCGGGTCCATTTTCTTGACGTCCTCGACATAGTAGACCAGGGCGGTGGAACCATCGGGCAGTTCTTTTTCGAGCTGGGTGCGGGTCCAGTCAAAAACAGGCATGAAATTGTAGCAGATGACCTTGACACCGGCCTGGCCCAGGCGGCGGATGTTTTCGCAGTAATTGGCAATGTACTGGTCACGAGCAGGCAGGCCCAACTTGATGTCCTCGTGGACCGGGACACTTTCAATCACGTCGAAATGCAGGCCGTTGGCTTCGACATCCTGCTTCAGGGCATTGATGCTTTCATGGCTCCAGACCTCACCAACCGGCACATCATAGACAGCGGTGACAATCGAGTGCATCGACGGGATCTGGCGGATGTAGGCAAGGGAGACCGGGTCCTGTGGACCATACCAGCGAAATGACAGTTTCAAGGGAATGTACCTCACTTTTATTTGATTTTTGATCCGGGAAGGGGGCTCCTGCAAGCGATTATCGGCCTGCAGGGGGCCCTCTTCACGGTCGATCGACAATTTGATTATAAATATTTCACCAGAGTGGCGCGAATGGCACCGGGGCCGGCGACCAGTTCGTTGAAGTAGCGGATGACCAGCGGGGCGATCCCCTGGGCGACCAGGTCTACACCAAAGATGCGGTCATTGGCCAGGATCGGCAGCAGGGTTTCTTCGAACGGGCCCTTGCTGCCGAGCTCGATGCCAGCCAGTTTGGCCTGGAGTTCTTCGAGCATCGGGTCGGGGGAGAGTTGCATGGCCTGGCCCTGGTCATCGACTCCAAGCAGGTAACGCAGCCAGCCAGCAAAGAACAGCGGGATGTACTTGAGATTCTTCTCCTCACCCTGGCCACGCTTGATGTAGGCCTTCAGGGTCTGGCCAAAGCGGACGGGAATCTTTTGGGAAGTGTCGGTGGCGATGCGCTGCGGAGCATCCGGCAAGTAGGGGTTCGGGAAGCGGACTTCGATGACCGTGCGGATGAAATCCATCGGCTTGATGACACCAGGATCGACCACGACGGGCATGCTCTCGTCATAGCCGACTTTCTCGATGAAGGCCTTCAGCTGCGGGTCAGCTGCGATGTCGGCGATGGTCGGCAGGTTTAACAGGCAACCATAGATGGCCATGATGGTGTGCAGGGGATTGAGGCAGGTGGTGACTTTCATCGTCTCGATCTTGTCGACCGTCTCGCGGTCAGTGAACAGGACGCCGCCATTTTCCAGGGCCGGACGGCCATTGGGGAACCAGTCCTCGACGACCAGGTACTGGGTCGGTTCGGCGTTGACAAACGCTGCCGTGAAGGTGTTCTTGGCGGTGATGATCAGGTCCGTGTCTTCGAAGCCGTCTGCTTCAAGGGTCTTTTTGACGACGTCGGAGGGGCGGGGGGTAATTTTGTCGATCATGCTCCAGTTGAAGGAGACTTTCTCCGGATTGTTCAGGTAGCCGGCAAAGCCCAGTTCCACCAGGCCGCGTTTCTGCCACTCGTTGACAAACGTCATGACGGCATCGTAGAGCATGGTTCCGTTGTGCGAGCAGTTGTCCATGCTGACCAGGGCAACCGGCAGCTGTCCGGCCAGATAGCGCTGGTACATCAGGTAAGCCAGGAGGCTGACCAGGCTGGAAGCTTTCTTTTCAGGCAGGGCTTCGAAATCAGCAGCAATCCATTTGAGGTAAGTACCATCGGCACCTTTGACCGAGTAGCCTTTTTCGGTGATGGTGAAACTGACCATTTGCAGCGAAGAGGCCTGGAAAATCCGGATCATTTCAGCCATGTCCGTGCTCGGTTTGACGGTGTGAACGACACTGGCGACGACTTCTTTTTCCAGGGAACCGTCGGAATTGAGCGAAACAGTCACGCTCAGGTTATCAAAGGGCGTGTAGGCTTTGTCGAGGATTTCTTCATCAAAGGCTTCACCAACGATGATGCCGCGATCACACAGGCCTTGGTTCAATAGTTTTTGGTGCACCGTGGCCGGGAATGCACGGAAGATGTTTCCCGCACCGAAGTGGAGCCACATCGGTTCGGCTACTGTCCGGGCGCGTACCGCTTCGATATCGAAGCGGGGCAGCTGGTAACCTTTGGCCAGCCATTGTTCCTGGTTTTGCAATTCCTTGAGATTCAACTTCATGCTCATACCTCATTTCATGGTTCATGATGGTTCCGGCACGCTTCCACTCTTCCGGACCAGATGTTCTTTTGTTTCATTATAGGTTTTCCATCAGGTCTGAGCTGTGTGTTTCTTGCTCACGGGGTGGTAATAATTGCTGTCAATTTAGTGGGAAAATGTAAAAAACCAGTCTTCCGAGGAAGACTTGCACAAAGCATGCAGATCATGTAACTGGTTTAGATTGGACTAGTTTTCTTCCAGCACCCCATGAGCAACATAGTCATAGTACTGGCGTGGCGTCATGCTGTACTCATTCCGGAATGCCCGGAAAAAGTTGGAGTAATCGCCGAACCCAGCCTTCTGGTAGACTTCGGTGATTGGGATGTTCTTCAGGATCAGCTCCTTGGCCCGGATCAGCTTTTTCTGGATGATGTACCGGTGCAGGGTCGTCCCGGTCTGGTTCTTGAACTCACGGCACAAATGGAATTTACTGAGGAAAAAGACCTCAGTCAGGTCATCAATCTTGATTTCTTCCTCAATGTGCTCGCCAATGTGTTCAATCACCGCGTCAATCAGGCGGTCTTTGCGCACCTCGATTTTAGGTCTCTGTTTGATCAGGTTGATTTCTTCATTCAAGAAGAGCAGGATCTCGAGCAGGTAGGTTCTGGGATACAGGTCCTGGCCAAAGCCGGAGTAATTTTTCAAGTTGAGCAATTTGTTGAGCAAGCCTCGGAAGTGCTGTTGCTGGTCAACATCCGTCCGGATGACGTTGCGATGCTGGGGACCTTCGAAGCACAAGGCCAGGTCACTCTGCTCCGTCGACAATTCCTTGAGAAAATTCCGGTTGAGCCAGAGGACAATCCGCTCGTAAGGTTTGTCGAGATCATGGATGACCGTCTGGTGCAACTCGCTTGTATTCATCAGGACGATGTCACCGGGCTTGAGATCGTAGTTGCGGCCCTCGATCTGGGAGGTGACTCGACCCTCGATCAGGAAATAGACTTCAAAAAAATCATGGTGGTGCAAATGGATGCTGGTCATGCCCCGGTCAAAATAATGATAGACCTCATAATCACTGCTCATCATATGCTGACGGGTCTGGAATCGCTGCCGGCCGTTTTTCATTTAAAAGCACCTGCTCTCTTGCCCGCGCTGCTGAATGATTCAATCAGCGCCTCCCAACAACAACTGATTAAATTTTAAGCATGTTGAGCAAGATTTGCAAGGACAAAGCCGGACAGCTGTCAAAACTCCAGTCAGACAGTTTTAAGGAGACGGGGTGCCAGCAGAAAGGCCAGGATGGCGACGACCAGTGCCGTGAAAAAAACAGCTTCCAGATGAACCAGCTTGGCAATGTAGCCTAGTAGAATGGTACTAGCTCCGATTCCAAGATCCAGTGCCAGATAGAAAGTGGCATTGGCCCGGCCACGGGCCTGGGGCGGACACCGTTCAAAAACCACAGTATTCATCAGTGGGAAGGCCAATCCAAAGCCAGCGCCATACAAGACCGCCGAACTGTAAAACAGGGCCGGATGACGGGTGGCCAGCAGAATGGCAAGGGCAGGCATCAATAATCCGATCGCCAGGCGAACCAGACGCAGGGTGGACAGGCGACTCACGAGAGCTGGCATCAGCAAGCGGATCGCCAGGACAGCGCCAGACTGGATCGCAAAATAAGTCCCTGCCGAACCAAGATTTTTCGTCTGGGCCAGGAGCGGCATGAATCCGAGCAGGGCGCCATAGGTAATCGCCAGGAAAAGCATCACCGAGGCTGGTGCCACAGCCGTTGGTTCGATCAGAGACGTAATTTGGCGCCACCAGTGGCCTTTGGAAGATTCAACCGGATCCAGGTGTCTGGCCAGGGATTCCGAATCGGATTCCAAAACCGGTTGGGTCGCGGCTTTCTGACGACTGAAGAAGACCGGAATGATCACAACCGTCAGGATGCTGGTGATAAGGATGGTCTTGAAAAAGACCGGATAACCGAAACTCTGGGCAACAGTCAGACCAGCCACAGGGCCGAGGGCATTAGCCAGTGATCCCGTGACCGTGTAGATGGCAATGCCTGAGCCCAGTCGCTGCGGATGAAGGATATCAGCAATCATCGCTCCAGCGACGGTTGAGACCAGACTGAACCCCAAGCCTTGGACCACACGGGCAATGACCAGCCAGGCCAGCGGCCCCTGGTGGAGCAACATGGCAACCCCCGCTGTAAAAAGAGCTGTTCCTGCCAGGTAAAGCTTTGGTTTGGACAGGCGATCGATGATGTGACCAGCAAAAGGCCGGCCCAGCATGGCAGCAAGGGCAAAGGCACCCACCATTGCACCCGCACTGGAAGTAGAGTTATAGACACTGACAACATAGAGGGGCAGATTGGTCGACAGAGACAACTGCACCAGTCCGATCAGGAAACTGATCAGGGTGATGATTGAGAAAGCCATGGTCCAGAGGCGCTGTTTGCCAGCGGACTGCTGAACTGAAAGCTCAGGCATCCGGTCAGACCAGTTTCAGATAGCGGCCGATGTTGCGGAAACAGACGCCTTCAATGATTTCCTGTTCAATCGCCTCGGTTGCAGTGAATTCGCCGTTGTCAATATGTTCACCGACGAACTGGCACAGGACCCGGCGGAAATAGTCATGCCGGGTGTAGGACAAAAAGCTTCTGGAGTCGGTCAGCATGCCGACAAACCAGGGCAGCATGCTCTGGGCGGCTATCGCCTTGATGTGCTCGTACATGCCGTCTTTCGTATCGTTGAACCACCAGGCTGAACCGAACTGGACTTTGCCGGGCATTTTGCCATCGGCAAAGCAATGTGGCAGCGTGGAGAGGACCAGGTTATCCTTGCTGTTCAGCGAGTAAAGAATCGTCGCCGGCAGGGCACCCTCGACCTCCAGTCGGGCCATGAAGTGGGCGAGTGGTTCGGCTATCGGGAAGTCGTTCATGATGTCAAAACCAGCGTCAGCACCCAGGCTCTTGAATTTCAATGGATTGTTGTTGCGCAGCGCACCAATGTGCAACTGCATGACCCATTCATGTTCATGATAGAGCTTGGCCAGTTCGCTCAGAGTCTGGCTGCGGAAAGCTGCAATCTGGGCCGGGGTGAGGGTGGCCCCGGACAGGCGGGCTTGCAGAACAGCGTCTGCCTCTTCTCGGCTGGACTCCGGCAGGTCCAGCTTTTCCAACGAATGGTCGGACATCAGGCAGCCCGCATCGTTGAAAAAGCGTACGCGGTTACGGATAGCTTCAAGAAGGGATGCATAGTCTTGGATAGCAGTCATCCCGGCCCGTTCGGCAAGCATACCAAGGTAGTCCGAGTAGTCAGGCACATGGATGTTCAAGATCCGGTCCGGACGGAAAGTCGGCACGACTTTGCAGACGCTGTCAGGCTGCCGGGCCAATTCGAGATGGCTCTCCAGCGTGTCTGTCGGATCATCAGTGGTGCCGATCAGGCGAACGTTGGACTGGTGGATCAAGTCCGAAGGACGCAGGTGCCGCTCCCGGATCTGGCGATTACAGGTCTCATAGATCTCGTCGGCAGTCGCTTCGCTCAGTTGGTCGGTGATGCCAAAATAGGTCTTCAATTCGAGGTAAACCCAGTGGTACAAGGGGCTACCTACCAGGCGGGCGACGGTATGGGCAAAAGCGCGGAATTTTTCCAGTGCTGAGGCATCACCCGTGATGAGACGTTCTTCCACTCCAGCAAAGCGCATGGCACGCCACTTGTAATGATCGTGTTTCAGCCACATGTCGCTGATATCGGTAAATTCCTTGTCCTCCAAGATTTCCTTGGCTGACAGGTGACAATGATAGTCAAAAACCGGGGCATGTTCCGCATAGCGATGGTACAAACGGCGAGCCGAAGGGGTAGTCAACAACAATTCTGGCGCAAGCATGGCGATCCTCCTGATCTAACTGTTTCAATGGATGGTTTTATTATCGATGTCTCACCCGGGTCCTGGTGATGCAAACTTGCTGGTTACGTTGCAAAACTTGCTGGTTAGCGTGATTGCGGGATCCTATCCGCCTATTGACGTCTCCGCCTATTGACGTCTCCGCTTGGCTTCGTACAAGTCAAGCAGGATATCCAGCGCTCTGCGGCCTTCAGTGAGGTCGATCGCAAAGGGCTGTTCCTTTCTGACTTTCTGGTAGAAGTCAGCGATCAGCAGGGCATGGCTTTTACCCCAGTAGGATTTGCCAGCAGGGATGAACTGGTCCACTGCTTCAGAAACGGCATCCTCCCCCGTTTTGACAATTTGGTCAAAAGGTTCGAGCAGATTGCCCGATCGATCCAGCACCGTGATGCGGTCTGAGCCTTCCAGGCGCACAATGGCCTGCTCACAGACAATTTCCAGGAAAGGATCTGAACTGGCAGGGTAAGCATTGGTGGCGTAGAAAACACCGGTGGCTCCTGTTTCAAAGCGCAGTAGCAGGCTGGCGGTGTCTTCGACTTCGATCACATGTTCCAGATGGTCCGTGTGCAGATGGCCTTTGACCGAGGTGACCGGTTCATCCACCAACCAGAGCAGCAAATCCAGCGTGTGGATGGCCTGGTTGATCATCAGGCCGCCGCCTTCGGTCGCCCAGCGGCCCCTCCAGGGGCTTTGCAGATAATACTGGTCATCCCGCCACCAGGTGAGAAAGCCACGGGCGGCAAGAACCGGTCCAAACGTCTTGGCTGCCAGAAGCTGGCGGGCCTCCCTGGCTGCAAAGTTATACCGGTTTTGCAAGCAGATACCGAGCTGCCGGCCGGATCTACGGACAGCTTCGGCCAGAATTTCCAGGTCAGCCTTTTGGGTGGCAGCCGGTTTTTCCAGCAAAACGTGGCAACCAGCCTGCAACGCCTGGCACGCCAGACCCACATGGGTATGGTGCGGGGTCAGGATGTGGACCACATCCGGATGGATTGCAGCTAAAAGTTCATCCAGACTAGAGAAGACGGCGGGCTCTCCCTGGCCGGACAATTCAGCTGCCTGCCTGGCCAGAGACTTGGCAGCATCCAGATCAGGATCCGCCAGTCCAACCAGTTGAACGGCTTCACGCTGGGCCAACAGTCCGATGAGGTGAAGCGGGGCAATGGTTCCACACCCTGCAAAGGCAACCTGGATGGTCTGGTTCCGATTGTTGTTCATAGGTCGATTGTCCCTTCAGGCCAGGTCGAGCTGACTCAAGTAAATAAAGCTTTGCCGCAAGGCTTCGAGTGGATCGCCCTGGCAGATGTCCTGTTCCACCAGGACATGCTTGGTCCCGGCGGCCTTGCAGGCGGCGGTTATCCGTTCAAAATCCAGATTGCCGCTGCCTACCGGGGTCATGATCTGCTGGAAGCCGATCGGCGAGGAAAATTCCAGGCCGCCACCCGTGGGTGTCTGCAGGTCCAGTTTGTGGTAGATCCCGAGGTCTTTGAAATGGACCACCGGAATCCGGCCAGCCAATTTCTCCAGCCAGGCCACGACATCGCCACCGCCAAACTGGATCCAGAAGGTATCGATCAAAAAGCCGACCTGCCTGGGATCAAAACCAGCAACCAGCTGCTCAAAGATCGACTCACCGTCCTGACGGGCAAATTCAAAATGATGGTTATGATACAAGAAAGTCATGCCAGCAGAAGCGATCCGTTCGATCGCCGGCGAAAAATCCTGGATGAAGCGCTGGGTGTCCTGCCGAGTGGCAACGCGAACGGGGTGATGATGGCCATCTCTCGATTCCACGCCGAGATAGTCGAAAGGCATCATGCCAAGACCAATATACTTGGCGCCAAAGACCTGGTGATCCTCGATCACCTGGTCGATCTGGTTCAGCAGTCTCTGGGGCGCGGTATGGGAAACGACAATTTCCAAGCCATTGGTGTCACAGAGTCGGCGAATCGTTTGAGCTGGAATTTCCTGACTGACTCCGGAAATCTGGACAGTCTGGTAGCCGATGCTGGCGATTGTCTCCAGCGTCCGGGCCAAATCTGTTTCATTCTGGCAAAATTCTCGGACTGTATACAGTTGTGCTCCAAGTTTCATGGCAATTCCCCTTTCGTCTTGTCTTCAGATGACCTGATTCTGCTGGGCAGCCAGGGTGCGGAAGGCAGAGATACCAGCGGCAAAAGCCGTCAAGGCATCCGGATAATCGCCACCAACACCGACCTCCTGGCCGCTGCCCGGATCACCAGTCATATGGATTTCCAGGGTTTTCAAACTGGCGAACTCGTATAGATGGGGTTCGATGGCGATCGACTGGCGGTTGTGATTTGCCAGGAACAAATTCAGAATCTCGGCGATCTGGCCGTCACCCTTTCCGGCTGCCACAATGTGGCCATCCGAACGGCGGCAATCCTTGATGTGCAGGTACTCAATCCAGGCATCCAGAGCCTTGAAAGCTTGGAGGGGGTCACTACCGACCTGGATGTAGTTGGCTGGGTCAAGAATCGCCCCCAGCTTACTCTGGAAGGTCTGGTGAATGTCCACACAACGCTCGAGGATATCCCCATAGATATCCTTTTCATTCTCATGGAACATGCGGACACCTTCGGCATCAGCCACTTCGATGAGGCGTTCCAGGCGCATCATGACTTCATCACGGTACTCAGCTGCACGACCGGCAGGGACATAGAAACTGAAAATCCTCAGACGCTGGCAATCCAGGGCATGGGCCGTCTGGCTCAGACGCTTCAGACGCTCCAGCTCCGACTCCAGGGGACTGTCGATCTGGACTTTCCCCAATGGTGTGGCCAGGCAATGGACCTTCAATGACGCTTGGTCGAACGCGGTCTTGACGCGGGCGGTCATGGTTGAATCGAAGTCCGCCACGTTGACTGAGTCAACGGTACGCAGTTCAATCCCCGGCACCTTGTTGGTTATCAGGGCCTGAATCTGGCCTTCAAGATCTTGGGCAGCCTCATCGGCAAAAGCAGAAAGTAGGATCGGCATTTCTTAGCACCTCACTTGCAGTTAATACATTCATTTTGACTCTGGCAATAAAGGCATAGCCTTTCTGATGTTGCCTAAAATATGGCAATAATTGCTCTGAGTGAATGGGCAAGGGACTGCCTGGCCAAAATCCTCTGCTGAGGCTCTGACCAGGCAATCCCATAGATCTGTTAGTTATGGATGTGAATCAATTTGAAATTTACTTGGCGTTTGCTGCAATGATTTCGTCACCACGCTTGGTCATCGCGGCAATCGTGGCGTTCAGATCCTGCTGACCCATCAGGAACTTGTCAGCTTCTTCACCAATCATGGTTTCGATTTCCTTGACAAACGGCGGAGCGATCGACTCGACATTATCTTTCCAGTTCGGATTGGTCATGACAGCTTTCAGCGAGTCATAATCGTAAAGGCTCTTGTCTGCGCCGACCATCAGATCAACATAGACCATTTTGTCAACGCCTTTTTCAGCAGTCATGCTGACACCACGGATCTTCATGCCCTCGGTGGTGTAGAAGCGCAGGAAGTCATAGGCGGCCTGCTGATTCTTGGAAGTCGAGGCGAGGGAATAGTAGTGGTTGGCGGTGTTGGTCATGCCGAGATTGGCGGTATCGCCAGGCCAGATCGGCAGTGGAGCGAAGACGGTCTGGAAGGTGTGGGGATATTTGGAAACGTCTTTGACTTCCGGGATCATCCAGGAACCGATCGGGATCATGGCGACTTCGCTGTTGAAGAACTTGGCCCGGTAGGTCATCTGGAGGGATTTGGCATCAGCAATCGGCGTGGAGGATTTGTCTACTTGCTCGAGGTCATAGCGGAACTGCAGCGCTTTGGCAAACAGCGGATCCGAGAAGGTGGTTTCAGTCAGGGATTTGAGCATGGCGCTGTCGACCTTGGAGCTGTACATGGGCAGGAAGCTCATGGTCGGCCAGGTGTGGTAGTAGGAGCCATAGACTTTCTGGGCCCCTTCACCGGAAGTCATTTTCTTGGCATACTCGCGGTAATCGTCCCAAGTCCAGTCGAGGGCTGGAGCAGACAAGCCAGCTTTGTCGAGCATGTCTTTGTTGATCATGACGAAGAAGGATTTCAGGTCGGCCGGAATGGCAAAATATTTACCGTCCACTTGAGTGTCGATGACGTAGAGATCGGTCAAGGATTTACCTTCGGCAGCCAGGAGATCATTCAGGGCCAGGTAGGAGCCGCTCTGCGCCCGACGGGAATAGTCAGCCGGTGACGGTGCCATGACGATGTCGATGGCTTCACCGCCCATGATCATCAGGTCGGTTTTCTTGAGGTATTCCTGTGAGTTCATGTCACCATAGTATTCAAACTCAACCGTAACGTTGGGGTGGGTTTTCTGGTATTCGGCGGCAACCAGTTTGTCCTGGTCAGCATACATGCTCTGCCAGGAAGTGAAACGGATGGTGACAGGTTCATTGGAAGCAGCCGTTGTTTCGCCAGCTGCAGCAGCTGTCGTGGCAGCAGGCGCTGCGGTTGTGCTCTGGGAAGCGCAGCCAGCCAGCATCAAGGTGCCCAGCATCGCAATAACAATAACAAGAGCCATGAGTTTGGAAAGGTGTTTCATTGTCTCCTCCTTCTTTTTAAAAGCGATTTATTGTTTTCATTTTTATGCAGATTGAACGAAAACCCGGCGCTTTTACCTGAATTCATCATAGATTTTATTAGACTTGGCAGAGTATCAATTCTTGATGTTATACTTGCATTTCTTGCTATCTCATTAGCTTAATAGTGCTTTTGCTAGACACATATAGGCTCACACACAGAAGCTGGCCAATGCGTTGTCTTATCCTTTGACAGCACCTGCAGCAATACCTTCGATGATCCAGCGCTGCCCGGCGATGAAGACAATGATCAGGGGGATGATCGCTGACACGGCAGCGGCCATGACCAGGGAGAAATACATGCCTGCTTCCGATGCGAATTGGCGCATGCCGAGCTGGATCGTGAACAATTCCACTTTGTTGAGGAAGACCAGGGGGCTCTGGTAATCGTTCCAGGTCCAGACAAACTTGAGGATGGCCAGGGTGGCCAGGCCAGGCTTGACGATGGGCAGGATGATCTGGGTGAAAATCCGCCAGTGGTTGGCCCCGTCAATGCGCGCCGATTCCGATAGGGATTCAGGGATGGCAATCATATTCTGGCGCAACAGGAAAACACCGTAGACACTGAGCGAACCCATGACAATCAGGCCAAGATGGGTGTTGTACAGGCCCACCCTTTGCAGGATGACGAACCTGGGAACAATGGTGACCTGGTCCGGAATCATCATGGTGGCAAGATACAACAGGAAGACCTTGTCACGGCCCTTGAAGTGGACCTTGGAGAAGCCGTAGGCACCGAGGGCTGACAGGAAGACCTGGAAGAATGTGGTCAGGACAGTGACTTTGATCGAGTTCAGGTAGTACATCCCGAAGCGGGCCTTTTCGCCCCAGACTTCGGCATAGTTCTGGATGACATTCAACTGGCGCGGAATCAGGCGCAAGGGGAATTCAAACACTTCGGCTTCAATTTTAAACGACGTGGAAATCATCCAGATCAGCGGCATCACCATCGTTGATGAAAAGAGAAGCAACAGAATCGTCAGGGACAGTTTCCCGAAATCTAATTTTTTAGTCAACGTATTCATCGCAAGGTTCCCTTTCAATCAGACATCAATCGTAGTTAACGAACTTGCTCTGGGATTTCCACTGGACCAGGGTGACAATGAAAACCAGGACAAACAATGCCCAGGCCAGTGCGCTGGCATAACCCATGCGGAAATTCTCAAAGGCAGTGCGGTAAATGTAGAAGGCCATGACCGAGCTTGAACTGCCCGGACCGCCCTGAGTCAGGACGCTGATGTGATCGAACACTTTGAAGGAACCGATGATGCCCATGGTGACCAGGAAAAAGGTCGTCGGCGAAACCATCGGGATCGTGATGGTGAAAAACTGGCGGACTTCGCCGGCACCATCGATGCGGGCAGCCTCATACAACTCGTGCGAAACACCTTTGAGGCCGGCATTGTAGACAGCGATAAAATATCCGATCTGCTGCCAGATGTAGATGATCATGATCGAAGGCAGAGCCCATTTGAAATCGGCCAGCCATTGGGGTGGATTTGCAATGCCAATCGTCCTGAGGATGTAGTTGATCGGTCCGTAGCTGGGCTGGAACAGGACCTGCCAGACGGCGCAGACAGCCACGATGCTGGCGATGTACGGGATGAAAACCATGACCCGGACAACCGTCGAAGCATAGATGTAGCGATGGATCAGGTTGGCCAGAAACAGGGAGACGGCCGTCGTGATCGGGATGGTGACCACCGTGAAGAAGATGTTGTTGAAAAACGAGTTGGTGAACCACTCATCCTTCAGCATTTTGGTGAAATTTGTGATACCGGAGAATTTGATGGCACCGAATCCTTCCAGGAAGTTCCAGTCGTTGAAACTCAGGTACAGTGAGAACAGCACAGGGATGAAAACCAGCACGATAAAGCCGAGCAAGCTGGGACCGATGAACAGCCATCCGGTCAAGTTTTCACCCTTGTAGGTCCGATTGGTCTGACTAGACATAAGTATCCTCCTCTCAAAACCTGATCAGCAAAACATGGGAATCATAAAATATTATAGGTTTTTTCATTTAATTGTCATCTTGTATGAAACACGAGTCTATCCGCTGATCTTCTTTATTCAAATTATAGTAAGCGCATGTAAGGTCCGGCATCGAATTCTTGCTGCAGTACTGGCAAATATTGCGCGGCTCTTGTCCAGAAATAAAAAGGACCGTCTTACCACAGTTATGGATTAAGACGATCCCTCTCCGATCACGGGAACCAGCGAATCATTGCGCGTGAAAGGCTGCGCTGGCAGCTCATTCAGCCAGAAATCAGGCGTTGAATTTCTTCTTATCCGCCCAAAGGCCAATGGCTGGATTGGAAATGTAGAAAATCTCCTCACCATCCGGCAGGGTGTTCCAGCCATCCTTGAGTTCGGCTGGATTATAGCGGGCCAGGGCATCCGATAGCTGCATGTAGTTGAAATTGACCCCTTCGACTTCTTCCCGGGTCAAGTTCTCGACCGCATAGGTGATCGAGAAACGACCGTCGGACGAGCCATGAATCAGATGGGCAGCTGCTGACAAATTATCCTGCAGGTCTTCGTTTTGCTTGTAGGCTTCCAGGACCTTCAGCCGGCCGACATAGCCATATTTGCGGATCAGGGCATCAATCCCAGAATCTTCGCCAAACTTGCGCACACCGGGCGCCAGGATCAGCAGTTCGCCATTGTCCGCAATCGCCATCCGGGTGCGGTAGACGGATTTATTGCCGAGCCAGGTGCTCTTGAACTCGCGTTCGTCGAGGTAGACAACCACCTTCTTCGGGGCACGGTCGAGGAAAATCAAATTCCGCTTCTGGCTCTGTTCCAGGGCATTCTCAAACAGGAACCGTTCCCGGCCAATGTACAGGCCTTCGAGATTGACCTCGCCCGCATCGACGGTCGTGACGGTCAGGATGTACATCAGGGGCATGTTTTTGATGAATTGGGTTTCGGCATAATCGAACACTTTGCGGACCGGCGAAAAATCTTTGCCCATCACCCGTTCCATGCCATAGACGGCACCCAGGAAATGGGACCGGTTGATGATCGTCTTGCCGCCACATCCGACAAAAATGTTCTTGCTGTAGTTAGCCATGCCGACGACTTCATGGGGTACAACCTGGCCAACCGAGATGATCAGGTCATAACTGGGGTCAAGCAAGCGTTTATTGACCTCCACATCGATTGGATAGTCGATCAGGCCTTCGCTCACCTCACGGACATACTCAGCCGGAACCGTGCCGATCTTGACGATATCGTCCTTCCAGCGATGCGGGACGAACACCGAATACGGCACATCCGGACCGAAAAACTCGAGGCACTCGGCTTCACTCATCGGATCATGGGTGCCCAGGGCCGGCATGATGTCGACCTGGCAGGTGTCCTTGAGCATCTGGTAGTACATTGCCGTGATTTTACCGGCATAGGAATGCAAGCGGGTCATGTCCGGTGGCAGAAGCAGGACTTTTTTCAAATTCTGACCCTCGATAGCTTTGGCCAGAGCTTCCAGCAGCTGTTCATCGGAGATGCGCTTGTCTGTGGCACGGATCGATACATTGACCATGGAGGTCACCTCTCTCTGTTCGTTTTGATCATTTTCCGATCCAGTTCTGCGTGAACGGATCAAAACCACTGGGTGTGGAACGTGCCTTCCTGGTCAATGCGCTGGTACGTGTGGGCACCGAAATAGTCGCGCTGGGCCTGGAGCAGGTTAGCGGGCAGGGTAGCCGTGCGATAGCTGTCAAAATAGGACAATGCACTGGAGAAAGCGGGGACAGCGACACCGTTAATGGCAGCAGTGGCGACCACTTCGCGCCAGGCCCCCTGGTACTGTTCGAGCGTATTCTTGAAATAAGGCGCCAGCATGAGGTTCTTGAGGTCCGGGTCAGCAGCAAAGGCATCTTTGATCTGGTGCAGGAACTGGGCCCGGATGATGCAGCCGCCGCGGAATATCATGGCGATGTTGCCGAGCTTGAGATCCCAGCCATATTCCTCGGAAGCCGTCTTCATCAGGGAGAAGCCCTGGGCATAGGAGCAGATCTTGCTGGCGTACAGGGCCTTGCGCACGGCCTCGATGAAAGCCGAGCGGTCGCCCTGGAAGGTTACTGCCGGGCCCTGGATCTGGCTGCTGGCAGCGACACGCTCTGGTTTCAGGGCGGACATGCAGCGGGCAAAGACAGCTTCAGCGATCGTGGGGGCTGCAACGCCCAGATCGAGGGCGTTCTGGCTGGTCCACTTGCCGGTGCCTTTCTGGCCGGCAGCGTCCTTGATGATGTCGACGACGGGTTTGCCAGTGTCCGGATCCTTTTTGGTGAAGATATCGGCGGTGATTTCGATCAGATAGCTGTCGAGTTCGCCTTTGTTCCAGTCGGCAAAGACTTCATGGAGTTCCTCAGCGGTCAGGCCGAGGATTTCCTTAAGAAGGAAATAGGCTTCGGTGATCAGCTGCATGTCTCCATATTCGATGCCGTTATGGACCATTTTGACGTAATGGCCAGCGCCATCAGCACCGATATAGGTGCTGCAGGGTTCGCCATTGACTTTGGCGGCAATGGCATTGAAGATCGGGGCGATCAGCTCGTAAGCGTCCGGCTGGCCACCCGGCATCAGGGCCGGACCTTTGCGGGCGCCCTCCTCGCCACCGGAAACACCGGACCCGATGTAGCGGAAACCTTCAGCTTCGAGTTCGCGGTTGCGGCGAATGGTATCTTTGAAGAAGGAATTGCCGCCTTCGATCAGGATATCGCCTTTGTCGAGATGTGGCTTGAGGGAGGCGATCATGTCATCGACCGGCTTGCCGTCCTTGATCATCATCATGATCCGGCGCGGCGTTTCCAGGGAGTTGACAAATTCCTCGATGCTCTTGGCGCCGATGATGTTTTCTCCCTGCAATTCGCTGATGAATTCGTCCACGCGATCGGTCCAGGGATCGTAGACCGTCACGCTAAAGCCGTGGTTTTCGATGTTGAGTGCCAGGTTCTTGCCCATGACGCCCAGGCCGATCATGCCGATATTTTGCTTGCTCATAGGAATCTCCAATCTTTGAATGGGGCTGCTTGTCTCAAGATTAGCAAACCCGTCGAATTCTGACCGTCGATTTGTTACAGTTTTCACTTCTCCCACGGGGGATTGACTGGCAGATAGGTTTTGAATTCCTCGATCAGGGCATCCTGATAGGCGCCGGCGAACGTGCCATCGATGAATTTGTCGAAAGCTTCGTTATAGAAGCGGGCCCAGGAGGCATCCTCGGCACCCGGATTGATCGGATAATACAGCACGCCATTGGCCTTGGCGGCTTCCAGGTCGCCCATCGCATCACCGACCATGATCACTTTTTCCGGATCGTAGCGGCCGGACATGGCCAGGCGGATTTGTTCTTTTTTGGTGCCAACTTCCTGACCAGCAACCACGGTCATGTACTCGATCAGGCCATGTTCCGTCCACTCACGCTGCAGCGCTTCAGCCGGCGTGGCCGAGACAACAACCATCTCAGCCTTTTCCGCGCCTTTGGCGAGAGACTCGCGAACCAGCGGAAATGGTGGTACACCATGGACAATTTCTTCGACGCTCTTGTTAGCGGGAATGGAGTAGCGCATCGCTTGCTTCAGGGATGGATCACCAGTCTTTTCAATCGCCGCTTCGAGGGCTGGGTTACCCAGTTTGGTTTCAACCTTGACCCATTCCTGTAGGCCAGTAGTGTCCGGGACTTTAAAACCACGGGCAATGACTTCTTTGCGTTTGCCCAAAAGATCCAGCGCCTTGATAATGGCGATGAACCGGTTACAGCCGCGGTCAACGGAGTACAAGTTGACGAATTCCCAACATTCCCGGGCATATTTGGAGACTGCCTGGAGATCATAGGCATTGATGAAGTTCGGGGCAAAGCATTCTTTCTGCTTGATCTCCATCGCGTCAAAGGCGCAGCCGTCGGAGTCGACGCAGATCATGTAGTCATGTTTCTTTTCCATGTCAATCAGGGCTTGGGCAGGGTTGCTCATTAGGGATGTCCTCCTCATTTAAATTTTCAGATCAGAATTGGTAGGGGGGCAATTTCTTTTCGGCAAAAACGGGTTTGAAACGGGCAAATCGCATCAGACCATTGACCATCGGGACGGTGACAAAATCTTCACCAATCAGGGGGCGGGCGTAGGCCAGGAACTCGTCCGTGACATCGTTGCGTTCAGCTGTAAGCCAGCTGGCCGGGAAGGTGCGCTCCGAGTTGGCGACCAGGGACAGGTCAACTTTGCCATACTGGACATTGTAGACAGGTCCCGGCAAGCGGGTCAGAGTCGACATGTAGCCATTGCCAGATTCCAAGGCAACCTGTACGGCCTGCTGGCCCAGGCGATACGCTTCATCCAGGTCAACCGGTGAGGCCAGGTTGATCTGGACCCGCTGGTCTATGCCTGGCACCTGGCCGCGTGCCTTGAGCTTATGGGCATTGAGGTAGTTGACGACCGTCTGGCTGACGGTCGTCTGGCTGGCGCCAAATTGCGTGTGGCCGAAAGAGTCCTTGCTTTCGCCGAGATCGCCGACATCGAGGCCTTCACTGACCACAACCATGGCTCGTCCAGTTTTCTGGATCTGGCGATCTACCTGGTCGGCAATTTCCGGCAAGCTCAAGCCTGCTTCGGACATGTAGATCAGGAGCGGCATCTCGCGGTTTGGGTCTGCGAGACGGGCGGCTGCAGGAATATATCCGATTTTTCGTCCCATGGCCTGCATCACCAGGATCGGGTCTGCAGTCGCAGAACCGCGATTCTCTTCGTTGGCGTTCTGGATCAGCGAGGTCCAGTATCTGGCCACGCTGCCATATCCGGGGGTGTGGTCGATGATCTGGAATTCCGTGTCGCCTACGTCATTGTCGATGGTCTTGGGCACGCCAGTCGCAATCAGTTCATACCCGCTCTGGGCAGCCAACTGGCTGATTTTGTGAGCGGTGTCCATCGAGTCGTTGCCACCAATATAGAAGAGGTACCCAATGTCATGGGCCTTGAGTACATCGATGACACGGTCAAAATCCTGGGGGCGGCTGGATTTGAGCTTGTAGCGGCAGGTGCCGATTGCTCCGGCTGATGGTGTGTTTCGCAGAAGGGCGATTTCATCGCGGTCCTGGGCACTGAGGTCAAGCAATTCTTCACGCAGGATCCCTTCGACGCCATGGTAACCGGCATACACAGTCCCGAAGACATCTGGATTGTTCAGGCACGTTTCGATGATGCCGCGCAGGGAATTATTGATGACCGGGGTCGGTCCACCAGACTGGGAAATAACAACATTTCTTGGTTTGCTCATGGCGATCTCCTCACAGATGTTGATTCAGATGCTCGCCTGGTCTTGATTGACCAAGTGGCTGTTTGAGGAATATTATCTTTTGCTCTCCCACTTTTCACACCAGACCAGATCGTTGTAGGAGCCTTTGAATTCAGACTCTCCCGCAATTTTTGCAATCGTCTGGCGGATCACTTCGCGGGTGTTCTTGTAGGCATTGATGTAGGTCTTGACCATCGGCACATCGGTCAGGTGCGTGGTGTAGTTCAGGGATATGAAGACAGTCGGCAACTCCCAGACATACCAGGGGATGTCATTGGACATCGGGCATTTCCAGCGGATGCGGTAATTGTTCTCAGCGGCATAGCCGGCAATATCGGCAAAGACAAAGGCGGCATCATAATCGCGGCGGTAGTTCTCGACCTTACCCTTGTCGCGGGTGTTCCCGTCAACCAGAGTGACTTCGTACCCGGCCTTCTCAAGCTCATCCATGATGATTTTTTCCGAGTCATTGGTATTGCCGTGCACGCCGCCCGCCTCACCGTAAAGGACATGCAAGCGCAGGCGTTTATGGGTTTTAGGGGAAATCGGCAGTTCAGCTTTGGTGTTTTTGACCAACGTGATCGCAAGATCTGCTGCTTCTTTTGCCATGTCAAGGTGCTCCTGGCAACCGACAAGAGACAGGTTTTCCCGCGGCGGCACTAAGGTTCCGGTTTTCTGGTGCTGATGCAGGTTCAAGGCAGCCTTGATGCCGAGAATGCGGTGCAGGGCATCGCTCAGGCGCTCTTCGGTGATCACGCCGCGACGGTAGCCATCCAGCATGTAGTTGAAATCTTCTTCATGGTCGTTGAAAAACAGGAACATGTCACAACCGGCTGCGATGGCCAATGGAATGTAGTCGCGACGGCGCATGGCGCCAGACATGCCCAACATGTGTGACGCATCGGTGACGACCAGGCCATTGAAGCCAAGCTGGCCGCGCAACAGACCGGTAATCAGTTCCGGGGCAAGGGTAGCCGGCATGATTTCGTCATAGGTGATGCCTGGAACCAGCTTTTGGGAATAGGCTGGCAGCGCGATATGGCCAGCCATGATGGTCATGACACCATCATCGATCACCTGCTGGTAGACTTTACCAAAGCTCTGGTCCCATTCTTCAACACTGAGTTCGTTGACGCCGAGGACCAGGTGCTGGTCGCGCTCTTCTGTGCCATCGCCCGGGAAATGCTTGACGCAGGTGGCAATGTTGCTCTGCTGGATGCCCTTGATATAGGAACTGGCATATTTGTAGACTGTGTCAGCGTCGGTGCCATAAGCGCGAGTGTTGACAATGGTGTTGCGCCAGTTGAAGAGAATGTCGACACAGGGGTCGAAGTTCCAGTTGCAGCCGATCGCTGCGGCTTCGCGGCCGCTGACCAGGCCGACGTTATAGGCCACTTTCTCACTGCCGGATGCTTCGACGGCAGCGGCTGAAGCGATGTAGGTGCCATCTTTGCAGGCACCGTTGCCGCCGGAATCGCAATTGCAGGAAACCAGCATGGGGATCCTGGTCTGGGTCTGTAGTTCATTGATCAGGGTGTAGACAGTCTGGGCATCGGCCCCCATGTAGCGCGCACCACCAACCGGGTATTTCGACAGAAGGTCCTTAGCCTTTTCCGGGCTGAGATCTGTAAAAAGATTGATGAACAACTGGCCGATCTTATCTTCCAGCGTCATACCAGCAATCGTCTGTTTAACCCAGGCAATTTGCTCATCATTCAAATAAAACGGTTTCGCCTTCAAATCAACCATGATATTCTCCCTATTTGTGCAACCAGCAATAATTTTCCAGTAAGTCCATTATAAAATCCAAACAACATGCCACCCCATTGAATCTTGCTACTGCACTGGCAGAAATTGCTTAAGAATTAAAACAACTGTCCGAAAAGGGACCGGGTCCCTTTTCGGTACACGCGCTGAAAAAGACTGCCCCGGGCCGGTTTGCGGCGATTCGGGGCAGTCTTTACGTTGTTTCGAAAAATTTCCTGGGGAATGCTACTGGTAGATTTGATGTAAAATTCTGTCCATGATCTGGGCGGTGAGATGAGAGGACTCGTGGTTGACGAGGGGCTTTTCACCGTCGGTGATGCAGCGGCCGAACTGTTCGATCTCGAGTGTGTAATTGTTCGGACAATCGACGATGACGGTATCCGGCTGGCCCTTGGTCGTCAGTTTGATTTTCGATGTACCTTGAAAGTTGAAAGCTGGGTTGACGGACAGGATGCCTTCGCTGCCGATGATGGTGCATTCATTGCGGGCCTCGGTGCGGAAGGAACAGTAGGAGATCGCGTCGACTGAACCTGGGAAGGTCAGGGTCGCCAGGCAGCTTTCATCAACCTGGCTGTCCGGACCAATAAATGCGCTGACTTGAACAGCGTCTGGCAGACTGCCCATCAAATGAGCGATCAAATCAATATTGTAGCAGCCAACATCGTAGGTCGCGCCACCCTTGAGGTCAGATTTGAGCCGGACATTGTCCAGGTCCTGCAAATTGTAGCAAAAATAGGCTTCGATCAGACGGAGATCACCGATCTGTCCAGACTGGATCAGGGTTTCGATTGTCCGTGTCAGTGGGCTGTGCCGATAGGCAAAGGCCTCCATGAGCAAAATCCCATTCGCGTCGCAGGCAGCCTGCATGCTGCGGACTTCTTCGGCATTGACCCCGAGTGGTTTCTCACACAGGACATGTTTCTTGGCAGCTGCAGCTTTTTTCACCCACTCGGCGTGCAAACTATTGGGTAAAGGAATGTAGACCGCATCAATCGCGGGGTCGGACAGCAGGGCCTCGTAGGATGTGTAGGTATGCAACGGCCGGAATTTTTCCGCGAACCGATGGAGGCGTTCGCTGTCAGACCGGCTGGCAATGCCATAGAGCACAGCATTGTCGGCCTGCAGCAACGCTGGGATGACGTGTTTTTCAGCAATTCCCGCACAACCCAGTACACCCCAGTTGATTTTTTTCGAGGACATGTGCGTCTCCTTTTTCATCAGAACAGTTTTTTCAGATTCCCCAGCATGTCGCCGGCCTGGTCCAGTGTCAGTTTGGCTTTGATGCCGTTGATGAGTGCATGGATCTGGTCATCCGGCAAATTGATTCCGAGAAGTCCCTCCAAGGTTTTGACAGGTTCTTGGGCAAACTGGGCTGCAATCGCTGGATCTGCTTTGATTTTACTGACAAGTTCTTCGATTTTCGCCTGGATATCCATGTGTTCAATCCTTTCCGGCCATAAAGCCATTTGAATATGCGAATGAACACTTTCATTGTATCACATTGCCATCCAATCACTCATTCATGCTACCTGTACGGTAACCTTGCAAATCCAAAGATGTGTATGTAAAACCAATGGTTTTGAAATGAGAAAAAATCGCTTTTGCCATTTGAGGATCCACCAGGCGCAACATTTCATCCGGCATGATTTCGATGCGAGCGATGCTTCCGTGATGGCGGACTCGGACCTGACTGAAGCCCTGGCCAAACAGGAATTGTTCGGCCCGGTCGATCTGGTCCAGTTTGTCGCGCGTGATCGTTTCTCCATAGGGGAAGCGGGATGAAAGACAGGCAAAGGCAGGCTTGTTCCAGGTCGGCAGCCCATACGCTTTGGAAAGCGTGCGAATATCCTGCTTGGTCAAGGCCGCTTCACGCAGCGGACTTTGAACCCCTTGTTCTGCCACTGCTTTCAAACCAGGCCTGTAATCACCGAGATCATCGATGTTGGAGCCCTCTGCGACAACATCCAGGCCCAGTTCGCTAGCTTTTGCACCGAGTTTGGCAAATAGTTCACTCTTGCAGTAGAAACAACGGTTGCGGTTGTTTTCGGCAAAACCTTCGATATCCAGCTCCTCAGATGTGATTTCCAGGTGAGTAATCCCGATCAGGTGAGCCAGTTCACGGGCCGCCCTGAGCTCACGCTCCGGGTATGTCGAAGACCGAGCTGTCACGGCAACTGCTTTTTCTCGCAACACTTCAAAGGCAACTGCACACAGGAATGTGCTGTCCACGCCACCGGAAAAGGCAATCACAACAGAGCCATATTCTATAAGACATGTTTTTAATCGATCCAGCTTTGCCAATACCTCTTGAGGAACCTGGAAACTGTCAATTTTGAGCATATTATAATTATTCCTATCTATTTAATTGGATAATGACAGGATAGGGTCTTTCGCCTCCGACTGTCAAGTATAGGGATAATCTGATCAAAAGCCACCCATGAGTAGCCAGGCGAGATCGTCGAATGGTGCTAATTCTTGGTTATTTTCTGCTAGGCAATTACGCACACGTGTGATAGACTGCAAATATGGACCAAAACCTGAAAGGAGTCTTTGATCATGGGCAAAAAAATTCGTATTGGTATGCTCGGCGCTGGACGCATCGGAAAATTGCACGGGGAGAACCTGGCTTATGCTGTACCGGAGGCCGATCTGGTTGCAATCGCGGATCCCTTCCTGAATGATTCAATCATCGAGTGGGCCAAAGGTCTCGGAGTCGCCAATTGCTACAAGGAAGCAGACCCGATCTTCAATGATCCGACCATTGATGCCGTTTTCATCTGTTCTTCAACCGATACACACGCAGATTACATCATCCAGGCTGCCAAGGCTGGAAAGCACATTTTCTGTGAGAAGCCGATCCACTATGACATTGCCCGGATCCAGGAAGCACTCGACGCGGTCGAAAAGGCTGGCGTCAAGCTTCAGGTTGGATTTGTCCGTCGCTTCGACCACAACCACAAGGCTGTCCGCGATGTTGTCGCCTCCGGCAAACTGGGTGCTCCACATGTTGTCAAAGTCACCTCGCGTGACCCCGGTCCGCCGCCAATGGAATACGTCAAAGTCTCTGGCGGCATTTTCATGGACATGATGATCCACGACTTCGACATGGTCCGCTATCTCTCTGGCAGTGAAGTCACCGAAGTGTCCACCTATGGTGGCGTCCTCGTTGATGAGAAATTCGCCGAATACGATGATGTCGATACCGCGATCGTTATGCTCAAGTTCGAAAACGGCGCCATTGGCGTGATCGACAACAGCCGCAAGGCAGGCTATGGCTATGACCAGCGCACGGAAGTCCATTGTGCCGGTGGCTGCGTCCAGGTCAGTAACGATCTCGACAACACCGCGATGATCAGCACGGCCGACGGCGTGTCCGTGGCCAAGCCGACCTGGTTCTTCCTCGAGCGTTATAACAACGCCTTCATCGCCGAAGTCAAAGACTTCATCTCAGCGATCGTCAATGGTTCCGACGTCCCGGTCAGCGGCATCGATGGTTTGATGCCCGTCCTGATCGCCAAAGCCGCCAAGCTCTCCCTCAAAGAAGGCCGCAGCGTCAAAATTTCCGAAATCACTGCCTGAGTTTATTCCCTCAGTCCAAATCCATGGAAAATTTATCCCCGGCCGGGTGGTTCACCATCCGGCCGGGAAAGATCCCCAAAGAGATTTTCATTCTTTTTCAACTGCGCACTAGATTGCGGAACTCTCGCGGCGAATAGCCGATGATTTTACGAAACAACCTGGAAAAATAATTGGCATCCTCGATCCCCACCGCCATGCAGATTTCACCTGTGGGCAAGGCATCGCTTTTGAGGTATTCAATGGCACGGACCATACGCAGCCGGTTGAGGTATTCGACCGGTGGTAATCCGGTGATCGCTTTGAAAACCGCGCGAAAATGGCTGGGGCTAACGTTGTGCTGTCTGGCGAGCGCATTGAAATCAACTCGTTCCGTCAGGTTCTCTTCCAGATAGTGCTGAACGGATGCCACCAGCTCACGATGTGGATTGGCATCAGGCGGCATCGTTGCATATTGACGTTCCTGAGCCCGGAAAATCGTGATCAGGATCAGGTTCAGACAGTCCTGTTTGACTTGCTGCCAGGCAAAACGCTGCTCCTTTTCTTCCAGCAGCATGGTTTCCAGCCAATGACGGACCTGTTCAGCATCAGGTGTCGACAAATGGATGATGTTTTGCCGGTTGAGGTCAGCCGTATAGACCGGGTTACCACTTTCCGGACCAGATAAGTCACTCAGCAAATGGCCAAACTGGCCTTGCCACCATTCAGCGATCTGCTGGGGATAGAACTGGCAATTGTACATGGCAACCGGATTTTCGATCACGTAGGCATGCTCCTGGTGCGGCGGGACCAGGAACACATCCCCCGGAATCAGCGGCATAGCCAAGTCCTTGAATCGATGAATACAGGAACCTTTTGTGATCAGGACGAATTCCTGGAAATCATGCCGGTGGGACAAGACGGAGTCAATGGTCTGGAACACTTCCACTGCAATCGCACTTTGATCAGACCCTTTGAATGATACATACGGAATCATGCAGATACGCTCCTGAACCGGGGTGATAGCTGCTTTGAACACTGAGCATAACCATTATACAAGGAAAAAGGAGAACGAAGATGAAAATTGGTTTTAATGAAGGCTGCGACCGCTATTGTGCAGGACATACCGTCCTCAACGACCTCGAATACTGTGAAAAAAACGGTTTCGATTTCATTGATATCCAGTCCGAATGCCTCGACCGCGACCTGGCAGCCGGTAAAGTCACCCTCGAACAACTGGGCGACTGGTTCAAGACCCATAAACTCAAGATGCTTTCCTACAACGCGCTGTGCTTTTTCAACATGAAGCAGACCCAGGCTGAAAAAGATGCCGTGATGGCCGAACTCGATGAGATCATCCGCCGTTGCCAGATCCTCGACTGCAACATGATCGTCGTCGTGCCTTCCCAGAACATCACGGTCCATGCGACTCGCGGCGAAATCCTGGCCGATGCCGCAGCCGTGCTCAAGGAGATGGTCAAAAAGGTCGAGCCTCATGGCATCAAGCTGTCGCTTGAATTCTGCGGTGCCCCCGGCATGACCATCAATCGTTTCGAAGACGCCTATGCCGTCGTCCAGGCTGTGGATTCACCCCTGGTGGGCGTAACCCTCGACCAGTACCATTTCCACGCCATGGCTTCCGGCTGGGATGCCCTGGAAAAAGCCGACGGCAAGAAAATCTTCATCTGGCACCTCAATGACATGGAAGACATGCCCTGTGGCGCGGCCTACAATACCGATGAAAAGCGGCTCTGGCCTGGCGATGCCCGCGGCTGCCTCGACCATCAGCGCTATGCTGATACGTTGAAAAAAATTGGCTTCGAAGGTAACTGCTGCACGGTCGAAGTCTTCCGCCCTGATTATTACCAGCTCAGTCAGGAAGAAAACGTCCGCACCGCTGCAGAAGTCACCAAGGCACATGTGGCAAAATACTGGTAAGTAGATCGCTCAACAGATATCCCGAAATTAAATGAAGGGGCCGTCTCGTCAGTAGAAAGAATCTACTTCTGAGACAGCCCCTTTACATAGCCCGGCGAAGCGGGGTAATCCCATTCAACTGGGCCTGGATTTTCCGTCGCGTCACTTCGATATCATGGTTGTTCTGAACCCGTAGCCAATAGCCCATGGACAGACCAAAATATGTGCAGAGACGCAAATCCGTGTCAGCAGAAATGGACCTTTTTCCTGCGACAATTTCTCCGATGCGCTGAGCCGGAACGCCAATTTCCTTTGCCAGCCGATATTTCGTGATTCCCAGGGGAGCCAGGAATTCTTCATTCAGCAATTCGCCCGGTGTCACAGGATCTAGTAAATGGCTCGTTTGTGTTTGATTCATGAGACTCCTTTCCTCAGTGGTAATCACAAATCTCCACTTCTCTGGGTCCTTGCTTGGTCCACTTGAAGCAGATGCGGTATTGGTCGTTGATTCGAATCGAATACTGACCTGCTCGATCCCCCTGAAGCATTTCTAATCGATTGCCTGGAGGAACCCGTAAATCATCAAGGCTGCCTGCCACATCCAGTTGTAACAGTTTGCGCAATGCAATCCGCTCAAACTGGGCAAATTTTGCCACACGTTCCAGCCGGCTCAACTTTTCTGTGTCTTTGTCAGCATAAGACTGAATCATATATAGATAATAACGCTGCGCGTTATTAACGTCAAGTATTCATATACGATGGTGTTCATATATTATAGTCTTGAGAAAATCGCCCTTTACGCACTCAGGATCAGGCCATCCTCGACCCGGATGATTCGTTTGGCCTGGGCGGCGATGTGGGGGTCATGGGTGATCATGACGATGGTCTTGCCTTCGGCGTTGAGTTCCTGGAAAAAGCGCAGGATCTCCTGGCCGGTCTTGCTGTCGAGGGCGCCGGTTGGTTCATCAGCCAGGATCAGGGGGCAGTTGCCGACCAGGGCCCGGGCGATAGCGACGCGTTGCTGCTGGCCACCGGAGAGCTGGTTGGGCCGGTGGTGCCAGCGTTCGCCCAAGCCAACCCTTTCCAAGGTGGCCAGAGCTCTCTTCTTGGCGGTGCGGCTGGATTCGCCCTGCAGAAGCAGGGGCAGTTCGACATTGCGCAGAGCATTGTATTTGGCGATCAAATTGAATTTCTGGAAGACAAAGCCGATCTTGCGGTTGCGGATCCGGGCGTAGGTATGATCGGACTGGCGATGGATGTCGACCCCATCGATCGAATACGTACCACTGTCGATGGTATCGATCAGGCCGATCAGATTCATCAGGGTCGTTTTCCCGGAGCCGGACGGGCCCAGGATGGCGACAAACTCACCCGGTTCGACCGTCAGCGAGACGCCCTTCAAGACCTCGACCCGGCCCTCTCCTTTACCATAGGATTTGAAAATATCTTTCATTTCAATGATCGGTGTCATGTGCTGTTCTCCTCTACAAGGTCACGGCCTCAAGCCCGCGGTGGGACAGCCAGGACTTTCTCGATGATCTCGGTGCCTTCTTTGTAGTAGATCTTGAGCTGGGTACCGACGGTCAGATCATCGAGGCCGATTTCTTCTTCCACCGGACCTGTGCCTGTTGCACCGGTTTCGCCGGTCGATTCCGAGGGCATGGTCTGGCGAACTCGCTTGACGATCAACGTACCCACCGGAATGACGATGGTGGCCGTTTCACCGGAGAATTCCTTGGGCTCGGTCGTTGCAGTCTGGCCACGACCGGAACCAGGTGTTCGTGTGCTCTCTTCCGTGATGGTTTCATCCATCGCATACAGGCGCAAGGTAATCTCGTTACCGATGATTTCGCTGATTTCGCCGCTCAGGTCCGAAGGTGTGCTCGCGCCGGTCGCGGCCGTCTCACCGGCAGCAGTCGCTTCTGTGGAAGCAGCATCGCCAGCAGAGGCTGTCGCGGGCGTGGTGGTGGCAGTCGAGCCACCGCAGGCAGCAATGGAAACGAGCAAGGACATGGCCAGAAGAATGAGCAATGATTTTTTCATGAATGTTTTCATGAGAGGATTCCTTTCTTTTTCAATGTCAGATTTTGATGAAAAGCTGGATTGCTATTCGTAATTCAGGGCGTCGATCGGCTTGAGTCCAGACGCTTTGACGGCTGGATAGAAACCGGAGATGACACCGGTGACCACTGAGAAGCCGATACCGAGCAGGATGCCGTCCGCCGAGGCCAGGAAGCTGATCCCGGCCCATTCGAGGGCTGCCGGGGCCAGGTAACTGAGTCCCGCGCCGAGAAGTCCGCCCAGGGCACTGATGAAAATGGCTTCAAGAAGGAATTCGACCAGGATGGTTGAGCGGGCGGCGCCGATGCTTTTCAAAATGCCAATCTCGCGGGTGCGTTCCTGGACAGCAACCATCAGGACATTCATGATGCCGATGCCACTGACCAGAAGGACGACAGCGGCAACCGCTACCAGAAGCGAGGACATCGTCCGGGCCGTGGCCTGGGCTGATTCGAGAACACTGCCGGCATCGGTCACGGTGTAGACATCGCTGGCACCGATCGTGTCGTCGATGTATTCCTTGATCTCCCCGATAGCCAGCTGGACACTGTCAATGTCGCTGGCCAGCGCCATGAAAGTGACCTGGGCGGCACTGGACACACCGGATCGGGTCGTGCCAGAGGTGTATTTGATCGCCACATCGTAAGGGATGAAGACCTGGTCATCGGCCGAGGTCGAATCGGCCGAGACCCCAGTGGAGATACCACCGCTGCCACCAATGCGGTCGAGCACGCCGACAACGGTGAACGAAGCGCCTTTGACCAGGATTTTCTGGTCGAGCGCCGCCTCCAGATCGCCCTCGAACAAGTAATCCGCGACATTGTAGCCCAGGACTGCGTAACGGCTGCGCATCAGGGAATCTTCATCCGTGAACAGACTGCCATGCAGAGGTTCGATGTGGGTGATGCCGGCATAGGCTTCATTGATGCCCATGACGGTAGCAGTGGTCGAAATCGAATTGGCAGCGATCTCTGAGGAAGTCCGAGTGCTGACGCCGACCGCCTCGACATGAGGCAGAACCTCAGCCATTTCCAGCGCCTCATCCCTGGTCAGGATTGCAGTGGTGTTGCTGGTGGCACTGCCACGAGCCCGGGCGATTGTGATGCTCTCGACCGAGAGACGGCTATACTGATCGGCAACCTGTGCTTCGCCGGCCTTGCCGATGCCAACCACAAGAATGATCGTGAAGGTGCCGATGATGATGCCCAGCGAGGTCAGGAAAACCCGGAACTTGTTGCTGGCAACGGACAGGAGCACCGAACGCAGGGTTTCTGAGGGTCTCATCGCTCGATCCCACCTGTCACCACTTTTTCACCGGCGGAAAGGCCGTCGAGAACTTCACTGACGGTGCCATTGGTCAGTCCGCAGGTCACGGCCCGTTCTTCGAGGGTGCCGTCCTCTTTCTGGACGGTGACATATTGCTGGGCGTCTTTGATGTAGACAGCTTTGTTGGAAACTAAAAGGACGTCGGGTTTTTCTTTCTTGATGAAGGTGACGAATGTCGTCATACCATCGAGGATGCGGGCATCGGGATCTGTAAAGGTACCGGTCACCAGATAGGTGACAATCCCGGTGCTGTCGATTTTCGGTGTCAGACTGATTTCACTGACTGATCCAGCCTGGTTTTCCAGAGTCAGAGCATCGACCGTGATGCGCATCGTCTGGCCGACTGCGATGCCAGCAATATCGGTCTCAGTGATATTCGCCGTCACCTGGACCATCTCTGTCTGGGCAATGGACAGAAGACTGGACGTGCTGCTGGCTGTGGCGGCAGCAACCAGATCCCCCGGCTCGACAGCAACGGATTTCACGATGCCTGAGACAGGTGCTTTGATATCCGTCTGAGAAAGGGCTTCCTGGGCTTGGGCCAGGCGAGCCTTGGCATCCTCGAGGGCAAACTGGGCTGTCGTTACTGCAGCATCCGATTGCCTGAGGTAATCGACTTTCAGTTTCTGGATATCGTAATTCTGGCTGTATTCGGTGTAGATAGCCGAATCATCGGCTATGTCTGCCTGAGCTTCGAGATAGGCACGTTTGATCGGAACCAGTTTCTGTTCTTCGAGTGCGAGGTTATAGTCGCGTGTCTGGATCGCCTCATCGAGTGCTGTCCTGGCCTTATCGATCGCCAGCTCATTGACCGAGGTCGGATTGTCATCATAGACTTCCTCAGCCTGCTCCAGGGCAATTTCAGCATTGGTAACCGACAGGTCGGAATTTTTCAGGTATTCGATTTTGAGAATCTGCTGGTTATAATCCTCAATCGCCTTGTAGCGCGAGTCGTAAATCTCCCGTTCCAGGGAAACCAGTTTGACTTCTTCGGAGGAAATGGTGTAAGTCCGCTGGAGTCTGGCCTCGTTCAAGCTTTCTTCGGCTTTCTTGACATCGAGCTCAGCAGCAGTCACTGCAACTTCCAAATCACCTGTTTCCAGTCGGGCAAGGCTTTCTCCAGCAGCAACTGTCTGCCCTGGCTGTACGAGTACTTCTGCAATCGTCCCTGCGATGGGTGACTGGATCTCTGCCGAGGGAATGACCACTCGACCATCGGCATACTGGCCGATCAGGAGATCGCCTGTTTTAACTGCCTGGACACTGATTTTTGGAGCTTCACTTTCGGCACTCGAACTACAGGCTGTCCCTGCCAGTAACAGTGCCAGAATCAGGCTCATAACCAAGGGTATTTTGATTGATCGTTTCATAAGAAAACACATCCTCTGTTTCGCTTTGGATAATCCCAAGCATAAACAGAAGATGTGTTGAAATTGTCAGAAAAACGTGTGAAAAGTCAGAACAGGATGGAAACCGAGTGACTGATGTTGGCTCAGTGTCCGCCACAGTCCCCTGCGTGCTGATGATCGTGGCAAACCGAGCCGGTCGAGAGCAATTTGCCGTCGAGATAGGTCGCAATCGTCTGATCAACCATGCCGCGTGCGCCCGTGATGACATCAATGCCCTTTTCATTGAAAATATCAATCGCACCTGCACCCATGCCACCGGCGATCACGACATGGACCCCCTGGTCATTGAGCAGATTGGGCAGCAGGCCTGGTTTGTGACCTGGGTTGGCCAGGAAATCCTGGGCGATAATCGCACCGTTCTGGGTGGTGTAGATGTTGAATCCTTCGCAGTGGCCAAAATGTTCACAGACATAGTGACCCTCTGCAGCAATGGCGATCTTTTTCACGGTTACCTCCTGTGTGCTTCCCTGCGCGCTGGCAGGTGCGGTTTCTTCGGCTGGGGCAATTGTATCGGTTTCAGGTTCGCCCTTGGCAGGGATTTTCTTCATGGCTATGATCGCCTTGTCCAGATAGTCAATCGCTGCGGACTCGATCTGGCCTTTGTCACTGAGCTCAGTCAGGCGCGGATCAATCGGCAGGCTACCCAGGAAGGGGATCCCCCATTCGAGCGCCAACTCCTCAGTCACGCTGTCACCGAAGATTTTGATCGTTTCGCCACAGCCAGGGCATATGACATGGCTCATATTCTCAACGATGCCAATGATCGGGATATCCATCTTCTTGGCCATGTTGACAGCCTTTTTGACGATCATGGATACCAGGTCTTGCGGTGATGTGACGATGACAATGCCGTCCAGGGGAATCGACTGAAAAACAGTCAGTGGCACATCGCCTGTCCCCGGTGGCATGTCGAGGAACATGAAGTCCAGATCGCCCCAGATGACATCTGTCCAGAATTGCTTGACGGTATTGGCCAGGATCGGGCCGCGCCAGACCACTGGTGATTCGGCATCATCGAGCAGGACATTGATCGACATGACTTGCATGCCATGCTTTGATACAACCGGTAATAAACCGGCTTCAGTTGGCACCGGGCGCTGGTTCTGGACACCAAACAACTTGGGGATTGATGGTCCCGTGATGTCGGCATCGAGGATACCGACCTTTCGCCCAGTCCGTTGCATGGCAGCAGCCAGCAAACTGGTCACCATCGACTTGCCAACGCCACCCTTGCCACTGACAACAGCGATGACACGGCGAATGGTGTTATTGGGATTGTTTTCCAGATCAAAATCCGGATTTTTACTGTGCGCAGCTGCGCGATGGGAATCTGACATATGATTTCTCTCTCCTGGTTATTATGAGTTCGTAGGCTTTCGATCAGCCCAGCGTAATCCGGTCTCCGGCACTGGCCGAAATGACGACATCGCCCAGCTGTTGTTTCATGGTCCAGACAGCCTGAGAACCCGTGCAATGCAAGGGAACAACTTTGGTGATACCCATCTGCCGGAAGTAGTCGATGGTCTGCTGCAGGCGTACTGGGCTGGCATTTTCCAGATGCATGCCTCCGATGACTGCATGGATCGGCTGCTCAGAAAAAAACAGATGGACATATTTGAGAATATTGACGATGCCAGGATGACTGCAGCCAACCACAACCACCAAGCCCTTTTTGCACGTGCAGACAAGGACTTGCTCATCATGCATGGCATCGACCTGGACCTGGTCGTTTTTTTCAACCAGCAGACTGGTGTTAACTGGTTCAAAGTCGGTCACAGCCGGGATTTCGGCACAGAGATACAGGTTGTCTGCGATGGACAAAGTGGAAGTATTGTAGGTCACAATCTGGTCCAGGTGCTGGATCTGGTCGATCCGCCAGGGCAGTCCAACCGGGCGATGCGGCTCCTCCAAGTTCTTGGCCAGGCTGAATTTGGGCAAAGTGGCTTCCGGGTGGAGATAGACCCGGGGGCCGTTTTCCCGCAGAGGGAACCAGGCCAGTCCTCCGCCGTGATCATAATGACCATGGCTGATCACAATCGCCTGTGCCTGTTCTAAATCCAGGCCGAGCATCTGGGCGTTTTTCAGATAGACATCGGTTTGTCCGGTATCGAACAAAATCTTGTGCCGGTCGCTTTCGATCCACAAGGAAAGTCCGTGTTCTGCCAGAAGGCCGCGCTTGCGAACGCTGTCATCCGTCAGAAGGGTGATTTGCAGCATGGTCTTGCACCTCGCTTTCTTCTTGACTGAGTTGCTCATTCAAGGCCTTGCGCCAGCAGTTGCGCCTGCATCCAGCCCCTTGGCCTTGTCGGCGTGGATTGCCTGGTTCAAAATCCGGAGCGCAGACAATCCGGCCCGAACCGCAATCCGGGCAGTGATAGTGTGATTTCTCCTGGCGCAGGATTTCAATGCTTTCCACCCAGATCTTGCCACAGGCCAGGCAATGGACTGGGCAGACATTGCGCGTAAAGGTACCGCCTTCGATCCGGATCCCTTTGCCATGGACCAGGCTGTCGGCAATTTTCTGGCGTGCATTCATCAGGATGCGCTGGAATGTTGGCCGTGAGACTTGCATCTGGTCCGCGCAAGCTTCCTGTTCCAGTCCCTCAAGATCCTTGAGACGGACGGCTTCCAATTCTTCAATCAGGAGGACGTTGACCAGCATGGCAGGATCAGCTGCACCGACTGGCTGGAATTCCAGGACTTCAGGCATTTGACTGACGCGGCGCCATTTGATCGGTCTGCCCATGGCTCTTCCTACTTTCTGGTTATCGGCCCTGCTGTGCCAACGCATCCGTCAAGTGCTGCCACAGTTGCTCGATGGGTTTTATAACTGTCTGGATCTTGGCCTCTACAGGTGTCAGCCCTTTTTGCAAGGCATCTACAACCATTGGTTCAAATGGGATTTTACCGATGATTTGAATATCCCTGTTTTGGCAGTCAGATTCAATTTGTGCGCTGACGGCTGGATTGAGGTCGTATTTGTTGATACAGACATAGGCCGGGACTTTGAAATGTTCTGCCGTGGACAGGACCCGGTCCAGGTCATGCCGTCCTGTCGGTGTCGGCTCGGCGACTGCCACCACGGCGTCCGTACCTGTGATGGATGAGATGACGGAGCAGCCAATCCCAGGCGAGCCGTCAATCAAGACATACGCTTCATTTTGCTGGAAATCGGACAAATTCTTCCGGACTTGAGTGACCAGCTTGCCAGAGCCATCAGCCCCAATGGCCAGCCGGGCATGGGCAAAACGGCCCAGAGCGGTCTCATGGACATAGGTCTGGCCGGTTTTAACATCGCTTAGTATGATTGCATCGACGGGGCAAACCACGGTACAGGCGGCACATCCCTCGCAGGACATACTGGATACGACAGAGTCCGGTCTGATGGCGTTAAAGCGGCATACTTCCCGGCACCTGCCACAGGCGATGCAGACACTCGGATCAATGGCAGCCTTTTTGCCACCAGAATAATCAGCCCGGAACAATTCTGCGCCCCCCAGCAGCAAGTGCAGGTTGGGGGCATCAACATCGCAATCGGCCAGCATTTTGTTTTGGACCAGATGCCCCAGAGAAGCGACCAGGGTGCTTTTACCTGTCCCGCCCTTGCCACTGATAAAGACAATCTGCTTCATGACTTCACCCCCGAACCAATCCGGGCAGTCTGGCTGCCAGCTCGCCAAACAGGTACGCCCATTCGGAACTGGCCTGGACAGGCAGAACTCCATTCGAATAATCGGTGGCGATTTGGCGGCTGTAAGGTATCTTGAGTAGAATCGGCAGATGATGTTCGGCAGCAAAGATTTCGATGATGGAATTGTCATTGCCAGCTTTGTTGAGCACGATCCCGGCAGGGATGCCCATGGTTTTGACCAGCTCAGCTGCAATTTCAAGGTCGTGCAAGCCAAAAGGCGTCGGTTCTGTCACCAAGATGGCATAATCGCAGTCTTCGAGCGAGTGTACGACGGCACAAGAAGCGCCGGGCGGGCAATCGAGAAAGGCTGTGCGGTCTGGATCAATCCAAATCTTGAGGTTATCCAGGATCGGTATCCCGACTGGTTCACCCACATCCAGTTGTCCTTGGACAGCAAATCCAACGGCATCAGCCTCAATCACACCGATCCGGCGGTCGACTTCCGTAATGGCCCCTGCTTCACAGACGAGTGAGCACGCACCACAGTGGTGGCAGAGCTCGGAAAAGGTCAGGACCCGCTTGGGTGTCACGGCCAGGGCGTTGAACTGGCAGATCCGGGCACAAGCGCCACAAAGCGTGCAGATCGACTCGTCAATCTGAGGCACGCGGACTTTGACAACAGAAGAGCGGGAGAATTCGGGCGTTAAATACAGAAACCCATTAGGTTCCTCCACGTCGCAGTCGATGTATTGGCTATTGGCTGTCACCAAAGCCAGGCTGGCTGCGACTGTGGTTTTACCAGTCCCACCTTTGCCGCTCAGGACCGCAATTCTCACAACTGGCCTCCACGTCGGCCTTGCCCCAGACCTCCGCCCTGCCCAGGATAAGACGAACCACTGGCAGAAACGGGCTTCAACTGCCCAGCTTTGAGCTGGTTTAGATTTTCGGCAACGGTCGACGGAACACCTTCATAAAGGGCAATTTTTGTATCTCGCAGAACGTTCAGGGCATTGGGGCCCAGATGACCAGTCACCAGGGCATCAACCCGGGCGTCAATGATCGCCTGAGCAGCGGCAATGCCAGCGCCTCCCGAAGCATGACGGGACGCATTGTCTATCGCCGTTGTTTTCATCGTATCTGGATCAACAATTAAAAAATACTCGGCCCGGCCAAACCGGGGATCCATCTGGGAATCGATCGTTGATCCTGTACTGGTTACGATCACGCGCATGTCACTCACCTACTTTCACTTGTTAGCATTTGCTCATAATCATTGTAAAAGAATTAACGGGCATATGTCAATAAAAAGAGAAAAACAGGTGATGTTGATGCACACAAACAGGGGAAAAATGTGTACAATGGATGTATCAACTGGAAACATTGGCCAGGGATCGTACGTTCGTTGGCTAAAAAACGTGTTTCGAGTAAAGGAGGTCCCTATGGCTTATAAAATTTCTGATGCCTGCATTTCCTGTGGTGCCTGCGAATCCGTCTGCCCGACTGGTGCCATTTCAGCCGGTGAAACTCAATACGTGATCGATCCGGAAACCTGCATCGACTGTGGCGCCTGTGAAAGCACCTGCCCGGTCAGCGCAATTTCCCCGGCCTGATCAGCGGCGATTTTTAAAACTCAAGGCCACGGGGCCATAGTCCTGTCCTTGAGCACATCTGCATGCTCATTGCAAAAGAGAGCCAGTCTCAATAGCTATCCGGCTATGAAAGACTGGCTCTTATTGTTGTGTAATGGACCAGGCTTGTCCAGTTTCCTAGTCAGGTTGCGTGTTTGTTTGGCTTCTGGACTCTGCATCCAGTAGCGATGCCGCAAAGCGGATGTATTCGGCACAAGGTCGGCGCTCATAGTAGGCTTCGGTCCGCTTTTCAGGTACAGGTTCACTGACCGTTTCTTCCAGCTCAAGCAAATCACGGCACAAAATCGTGCCAAAGCGGTCTCTGAATTGAGCAGCCAAGTCCTGGACCAGCTGATAATGGCGGGTTTTGGCTTCGTAGTCTTCTGGATCGCTATAGCCGGACTGCAGTCCAACCACCATGAAAAGTCCGGTCAGAGCGCCGCAAACCTCACGCAGGCGGCCCATGCCGCCACCAAATGAGGATGCCAGTCTCATGGAGGTCTCAAAGTCGAGCCCAATTTCGCCTTCGAAAGCGCCGATCAGGGATTGGGCGCAGTTATACCCTGATTTGAACAAAGCTTCTGCTCGATCTGCATGAGTGTTCATGAATGACCCCGTCGGAACAGGTGACGACAGCACGCACCTTCTTCACTGCTATCTTCAGGGCAGCAGGAAAGAATTTTCGAATGACATTTAGGGCACTCTGGATCTATCTGATTGGCCTGCTCAATTTTTTCATAGCTTTCCTGCCATTCTCGTCCACACTCCAGACAGCGAATCGGGCAGATGTTGCGAGTATAATGACCGCCCTCGATCTGGATCGCCTTGCCATTGACCAGACTGTCCGCAATTTTCTCCCGTGCTGAAAGCAAGATCCGCTGGAACGTCGGGCGCGAGACACCCATTTCCCGGGCACAGTCGACCTGATCCAGGCCTTCGAGATCTTTGAGTCGGATCGCTTCGATCTCTTCCAACTTCAGGCTATTGGCCCCTTGTGTCTGGTCAGGATCAGCAGGGATAAAATTCAACACCTGCGGAATCTGTCCAATTCTGCGCCATTTGACCGGTCTTGCCATGTTTCGTCACCTCAAGAATCTTTTCTTCACTCAGGATACACCTCTTTTGCCAATTTTTCCTTATGTGATTACATCACTTTACTTATCAGTAATTATTCTTAATAATAAAAACAACTCTTTAAACTTCTGCCACAATCAGAGTTTGTAATGAGCTTATGACAATAACCAGCCGCATAGCGGCATCAAACAATCAAGGAGGATTTACGAACATGGACGAAAACACAAACAACTTCAGGCTGCCTCTGATCGGTGACCCGGCTCCCGCTTTTACTGCCAAGACCACCCAGGGTGATATCAATTTCCCCGCCGATTACCAAGGCAAATGGGTCATTCTGTTCAGCCATCCCGCTGATTTCACGCCTGTCTGCACCACTGAATTCATGACCTTCGGCAGCATGCAGGAAGAGTTCCGTTCCATCAACACTGAGCTGGTTGGTCTGTCGATCGACAGCATGTATTCCCACATTGCCTGGCTGCGCACGATCAAGGAAAAAATTGAGTACAATGGCATCAAGGATCTGGAAATCCAATTCCCAGTCATTGAAGACATCAGCATGAATGTTGCCAAACTCTTCGGTATGGTTCAGCCCAATTCTTCGACCACCCAGGCCGTCCGAGCCGTTTTCATCATCGATCCAAAGGGTGTCGTCCGCCTGATCATGTACTACCCGGCAGCTGTCGGCCGCAACATGCAGGAAATCAAGCGTGTCGTCGTTGCTCTGCAGAAAGCCGACGCCGATGCCATCGCCACCCCAGCCAACTGGCAGCCCGGCGATGATGTCATCCTGCCGCCTCCGGGTTCTTGCGGTACGGCTAAGGAACGCGTCGAACAGCATCCCGACGATGTCTACTGCCTCGACTGGTTCCTCTGCTTCAAAAAAGAGAAAAAAGGCTGATCCCCCGTTCAGGAACCAGCCAGAATTCATCCCAGATCAACTATGCTGAAGATCGCCGGCCAGGCTAGCCCCTGGTCCGGCGTCTTTTTACTGCAAATCAAAAGGTTTCAAGAGCTTGTCGACCTCGATCATGTTGCCATTTTTGTCCATGGTTTCCACTTTGGCAAAGATCCATCCCTCGACAGCAGCAAGATCGACTCCGGCATCCAGGAAGGGTTTCGGATCGAGGACAAAGACGATATCCTTGTCATTGGTTTTCAGATCTTTGGCCCATTCAAACAGATTTCCGCCACCGAGGTCGATGCCATAGTGGTCCAAGGCTTTGTGGTAACCGATGGCCTGGCCGTTCTTGCGGACCAGTTCTTCATAAGTGGTTGCGATGCTGGCCTCTGCAGACGTTCTGAAATCCGCAGACCCATAATCAGTGCCTACAACAATGTTGTCAGCGACCAGCATCCCCTCCGGAAGCTGAGTGGCATCTAGACCAGCAGCTAAAAAAGGTGCTACAGGAAACTCCAGGGCGGCATCATAGGTATCGGTTGCTGCAAAATTGCGGCTCAGGAGAAAACGTGCACTGCCATCCGGAGCGGTCAGGGCAAAACCACCAAACGATTCCGCAGGTGTCACATCGGCTGTCGTGGCAACCGCAGTAAAGGATTGAACCGATGCTTTGCCAACGACATCGGTCTGGGTGCAGGCGGCAAGACTGATCAGCAAGGCTATGAGAAGAACCGGTATCAGGAATTTTTTCATGGAAGAACCTCCTCAAGGTGAATCTGGACTTGACCAGACCTGTGTTTCGTTTCGTCTGATCTGGTTGTGCTCGTATTCTAAGCTTGGGATGTGAAGAATCGATGGAGAAATCGATGTCAATTAAATTTTTATCTGAGTATTCAGGTCGGGATTTGTAAGATAGTCTCAAAGATCGTTTGTCCACACAATTTCTGCAAATCAAAGTATTACAGTTGGAACAAATGTGAGCCTCCGCAAATTCCATAGTAATCAAATTAAGAAGGAGAAACGGCCTATGCCTCAGTCCAAACCAAATTCCGCCCCCCACTCGATTCGAAGCAATAAAAGGAACTATATTTTGATCGCCTTCCTGTTGATTTCAATATTGATTGCCGGTGGGATTTTCGCTTTCTTAAATGCACCCATACAATCCCCCCAGTCCGTATCGAAAAGTCCAGTCAAGACGGATGTGCAAGGGAACCTGGTCATTCCCATTGCGGAGATCTCCGAGAATGTTTCATACTATCCAATTACAGTTGACGGAACAGCGCTCGAAGTTCTGGCGATCAAAGCGCCGGATGGTACGTTCCGGACAGCATTTAATACCTGTCAGGTCTGCTATGCATCAGGACGTGGCTACTATAAGCAGGAAGGTGAATTTCTAGTCTGCCAAAACTGTGGCAATCGCTTTCTGGCCAGTGATGTTGAAATCGCCAAAGGTGGCTGTAATCCAGTGCCAGTCTTTTCTGACCAGAAAACAGTGGATGCATCCAACATCATCATTTCTGGCGAATACTTGAAATCTGCTGTAGCCATATTCCAGGACTGGGGCAAACCATAGCAACTGCCCTACGCAAGACCTGGTTTTGTTTCCATTGACAAGACCGGGTTTTGCCATTCAGTCAAAAAAATCAACAGGGCAGCAAAAATTTTTGTATCAACACTTGAACAAGTGCTCATACGTCTGTGTTAAAATGAAATCAGAGATCATTCATTTTGATTTAAGTCCATGCAGCTGTGAGGTAGACGATGAAAGAGTCACAACCAGATTTGATCCGCTGTGATTGCACCGTGATTCATGAAGATGTAGTCCAGACAGTCCGGTCCCAGATGCCCAACGATGAGGACTTGTTCGAGTTGGCTGAGTTCTTCAAAGTATTCGGCGACACGACGCGGATTAAAATTCTAACCGCGCTGTCAACATCCGAACTTTGCGTCTGTGACCTCGCTGTGCTCCTGAACATGACCCAGTCGGCTGTATCCCATCAATTGCGTTTACTCAAGCAAGCCCGAATCGTCAAATACAGAAAAGCTGGCAAAATTGTTTACTATTCACTCGATGATGCCCATGTTGACACGATTCTGGCGCAAGGCCACCAGCACTTGGCTGAGGAATTGCGCCATTATTCCAATCGTTGATTCCTGTTGAACCGGAGGATTTCCATGTCTGCATCCAACTCTGCTTCTCGAATAGAACCCACACGGGCCAATGGCACAGACCAGCACATTTTCCAGATGACTGGTCTGGGGTGTGCCACCTGCGCAGCCAAGATCGAAGCCGAGATCAATCAGCTGGAGGGTGTGCACAGTGCACGGCTGGACTTTGTGTCCCAGCGTCTGATCATTGAGGCACTCGATCCAAAGGCCATGCGGCAGATTACGCAGCAAGCAGGCGAAATTGCAGCCCGGATCGAACCGGGAGCAGCAGTCATTGTGGACGCGGACACAGGTTCTACCTCAGCAGAAATCAAAAGCGCTCCTGCCCGGACTTTGCGCCTTGTCCTCTTTGGCATCGGCTTTTTCTTGCTGCTGCTGGCGCAATTTGCCTCTTTGCCTGCAATGATCAGCCTTGTGATGTTTATCACCAGCTACCTTTTAATCGGGGCAGAGGTCGTACTTGCCGCACTGCGCAACATCGCGCGTGGTCAGTTGTTCGATGAGAATTTCCTGATGAGCCTTGCGACCGTTGGCGCCTTTGCCATTGGCGATTATCCCGAAGCCGTATCGGTCATGCTTTTTTACCAGGTTGGCGAATTTTTCCAGGATCTGGCGGTCAATCGCTCACGCCGTTCGATCGCAGCCCTGATGGATATCCGGCCAGAGTTTGCCAACCGGGTGACGGATGACGGGATCGAAACTGTACCACCTGAGCAAGTTAGCATCGATGATATCATTCTGGTCAAACCAGGGGAACGGGTACCGCTCGATGGTACCGTCTTGCAGGGACGTTCTGCTCTCGATACCTCTGCATTGACCGGTGAATCTCTGCCACGCGATGTTGAGCCAGGAAGCACCGTATATTCAGGTTCGATCAATACAAGTGGCGTTTTACACATCCAGGTCAGCAAGCCTTTTGGAGAATCAACGGTGGCACGGATTCTCGAACTGGTCCAGAATGCCAGCAACCGCAAAGCCCCGACTGAGCAATTCATTACCAAATTCGCCCGCTTCTATACGCCTGCAGTTGTTTTCGCAGCAGTGGGCCTGGCTGTCATTCCGCCGCTTGTAATCCCAGGTGCCAGTTTCAGCGAATGGCTGCACCGGGCCCTGATCTTTCTCGTTGTTTCTTGCCCATGTGCGCTGGTTGTTTCTATCCCACTCACCTTTTTTGGTGGGATTGGCAGTGCCTCACGCCAGGGGATCCTGATCAAGGGTAGCAATTACCTGGAGGCATTGAACTCAATCGACACCGTTGTGTTTGACAAGACTGGCACCTTGACTCGCGGGATCTTTACAGTCACGGAAATCGGTGCGACAGGAGACCTGTCGGTGGATAGCGTGCTCGAGACAACTGCCCAGATTGAGCAGTTTTCCAACCATCCGATTGCAGTGTCAATCCGGAAGGCCTATGGCAAGGTGCTCGATCCTGGCTTGATCCAGGATTATCATGAGGAGTCTGGGCAAGGCTTGTCAGCTACGATCAACGGTCGATCCGTTCTGGCTGGAAATTCCCGTTATCTGTTAAGTCACGGCATCCTTCATGCACAAGTCCTGGCCATTGGCACAGTTGTTTATCTGGCAGTCGATGGTCGATCTGTCGGACATCTGGTCATTTCGGACCAACTCAAGCCTGACAGCAAAGCAGCAGTGAAGCGACTGCGCGAGTTGGGCATCCGTTCGATTGCCTTGTTGACCGGTGACAGCCAGATTGTCGGCCAAGCAACTGGCAGCCGGTTGGGACTAGACACCGTGCTCTCAGAACTGCTCCCGCACCAGAAAGTGGAGGCATTTGAGTCATTGGCAGCAGCCCGGACCACGCCGGGTAAAATTGTTTTCGTCGGTGATGGTATCAATGATGCGCCTGTACTGGCTCGCTCAGATGTGGGCATCGCCATGGGTGGCATTGGATCCGATGCTGCGATCGAAGCTGCTGATATTGTCCTGATGACGGATGAGCCGATGAAACTGGCTACCGCCATCGAAGTGGCCCGCAAAACCCGCACCATTGTCTGGCAGAACATCATTTTGCCTTGGGGGTCAAGGCCGTGATCTTGTTGCTCGGCGCCCTGGGCTATGCTTCGATGTGGGCGGCTGTCTTTGGTGATGTTGGAGTTGCCTTGATTGCGGTCCTCAATGCCACAAGAATCTTGCAACATAACAATTGACACATCTCTGGATTTCCGATAAAATGACTAGGAATTGATAATCATTATCAAATCTGAATCAATGAAGCTTCTCTCTGGAGGATATGCGTATGGCTTTGTCAGAAGCAAAAGTCGGTCGCCAAATGGAGATCCAGCAAGTGACCGGTACAGAAAAGATCAGGAAATTCCTGTTCTCCCTCGGTTGTCACGAAGGTGAACGGATCACCTTGATCTCGATTCTGGCTGGCAATTACATCATCTCAGTCAAGGACAGCCGTTATGCCATTGACCGCAAAATGGCTCAAGCAATTCAATTGATCGGATAAGGTTTCATCTATTTGTTTGAATGAAAGCAGCAGGTCTGCTTTTTTTCACCCAATTAAATGATAACGATTATCATGATCACAGCTCTGTTAGGAGAACCCACAGGAGTATGACCATGAAACTTGCCTTAGCAGGAAATCCCAATTCTGGGAAAACCACGCTTTTTAACGCGATCACCGGCAAAACTGAATACGTTGGCAACTGGCCTGGCGTCACCGTCGAAAAAAAAGTCGCCAACCTCAGGCGAACTTATAAAGGATCGCTGGGCCTGGGACTCCACGGAAAAGGAGGAGATGGTGAACATAAAAACAGGGTCTTGGTTGTCGACCTCCCAGGAGCCTACTCGATCACACCCTACACCCAGGAAGAGACCGTCACTCGCGATTTCATCACAGGTGAATCACCCGATGTCATCATCAACATCGTAGATGCCACGAGTCTGGAACGCAGTCTGTTTTTCACCACACAGCTGCTCGAATTGGGTCTTCCAGTCGTTGTTGCCCTGAATAAACAGGACCTCGTCCGACGCCAGGGCAGTAAGATAGACTGCAAAGAACTGGCACACATCCTCGGTTGTCCGGTCATACCGGTCGCTGCCAATGCTGGGGAAGGCTTGCAGGAATTGACCAGCCAGGCCTTGTCTTTGGCAGGATCTGTCCAGTCTGCGCCGGTTTTTACCGGCCAGGCAACATCCGGCGAAGACAAGAGCCGACACCGTTTTGTACAGGAGATCGTGGAAAAGGTCCTCCACCGAGGCCGAGACGCCTCTGTCGTGACCCTATCCGACCGGGTCGACCGGATTGTTGCCCACGCTTTCTGGGGGCTGCCGATCTTTGCTCTGGTCATGTGGGCCATCTACACTTTATCGATCAACGGACTGGGCGGCTGGGCTTCCGGCTATCTGAACGACACCTTCTTTGGCGAGATGGTTCCGGCAGCTGCCTACCGGTTTTTCGCCGCCATCGGCCTCAATGAGTTGCTCCAGTCCCTGGTTATCGACGGCATCCTGGGTGGTGTCGGAGCGGTCCTCGGGTTCCTGCCCCTGATCATGGTCCTGTTTTTTCTGCTGGCCCTGATCGAGGATAGCGGCTACATGGCCCGAATCGCTGTAGTCATGGACCGGTATTTCAAACGCATCGGCCTGTCCGGCAAATCAATCATCCCGATGATCGTCGGCTCCGGCTGCTCAATCCCAGGAGTTATGGCCTCCCGTACCATCGAAGATGAAAACGAACGACGTGTCACGACCATGCTGACACCTTTTGTCCCCTGCAGCGCCAAGCTTCCCGTCATCGCCCTTTTTGGAGCCGTCTTTTTCCCGGGTGCAACCTGGGTGTTCCCCGCCATGTACCTGATTGCCGGTATCCTGATCATCCTCGGCGGCTTGCTCCTAAAAAAGATCTTCAACTACGAAGGCAGCTCTTCCTTCATCATTGAATTACCTGAGTACCGCCTGCCCAGCCTGCGCCATGCCCTCACCCAAATGGCCAAGCAGGCCAAGTCTTTTGTCATCAAGGCATCGACCATCATCCTGGTCATGAACACCCTGGTCTGGTTCACCCAGACCTACAGCTGGAGCCTGCGCGTGGTCGAAGACCCGAGCCAGAGCATGCTCGCTGCTGCGGGCACGATCATCGCACCCCTGCTCATTCCGCTCGGTTTCATTGGCTGGCAGGCTGCCGTTGCCGTCCTGACCGGCTTTGTCGCCAAGGAAAACGTCGTCTCGACGTTTGCCATCGTTCTTGCCGCATCGGAGGACTTGCTCTTCACCCCGGCCGGACCGCTGGCCAGCATCTTCACCCCAGTCACCGCCTTTGCCTTCCTGTCTTTCAACTTGTTTGCCCCACCCTGCTTTGCTGCCATCGGCGCCATGAATGCCGAGCTCGGTAACCGCAAATGGCTTAGCCGTGCCCTGGTCTTCCAGTTGACAACCGGCTACACCGTTGCCATGCTGATCACACAAGTTGGAACCTTGCTTGTCACCGGCCAGCCTGCACCTGGCCTGGTCCCAGCTGTCGTGATCCTGGCCGCAGTCATCGCCTGTGTCACCTACCTGCTGCGCAAGCGTACGACAACCCCATCCCTGTCCAGAGCGGCAGAATTGAAAGGAGAATCCTGATGTTAGCGGATCTTATTGTCGGCCTGATCGTGGCCGCTCTTGTTGTCTACGGCGCCTATCGTTTTTTCAAAAGCACCAAAAACAACACCTGTGCCGGGTGTTCCGGTGGTTGCTCGATCGAAGAACGCTCTCGCTGCAAGCATTGACCCGCAACCGGACGTTTTATTTTCAAGGCTCCCTGTTGTATCATGGATCCTATCGATGATGCAGCTGGGAGCTTTATTATGGATCTGAAATCCAGGCTGTCGGATGGCAGCTACAAATTAACCGGGCAGCGCCAGGCAGTCCTGGATATCCTGATTGCCAACAGTGGCCAGCATTTGAGCGCCGACGAGGTACACAAGCTCCTGGGCCAGAGCGGCAACCCCATCGGGATCGCCACCGTTTACCGGACCCTGGCCTTGCTGGAGAAGCTCAAGCTGGTCCGCCGGATCAATCTCGACGATGGCTGCACCCGCTACCAGGTGCACGAAGATGACCACAAGCACGAGCATCACCACATGATTTGCCAGCGCTGCGGCACGGTCGAGGATTTCCCGGACGACATGCTCGATGAGCTGGAAATCCGTGTGCTTGAGCAATATGGTTTCGTCGTGCAGGATCACCGGGTCAAACTCTATGGTCTCTGCCGCGACTGCGCTGGCAAGAAAGCATGACTCATGTCCCTGATTCAGGTCCAGAATTTAAGTTTTAGCTACGACGGCAGTCTGACGCCAGTCTTTGACTCGCTGAGTCTTCAGATCGACTCCAGCTGGAAGTTAGGATTGATCGGGCGCAATGGCCGTGGCAAAACGACCCTTCTGCGCTTGCTGCTGGGTGAATTGGATCACACAGGGCAGATTTCCGCCCGAGTCCCATTTGATTATTTTCCGTTTGAAATCCAAGACCCGGGCCGTTTGACCCGTGAGATCATCAGGGAACGATCTCCTGAGGCTGCCCAGTGGCAGTTCGAACGGGAGCTCAATCTGCTGGCAGTCGATTTATCCGTTCTTGAACAGCCTTTTAACCAGCTCAGTAATGGCGAACAGACGAAAATCCTGCTCGCCTGCTTGTTCCTGAGAGACAATCATTACCTGCTGATTGATGAACCAACCAATCATCTGGATCAACTCGCACGAGAGAAAGTCAGTGCCTATCTGGCCAGAAAATCCGGCTTTATTGTCGTTTCCCATGACCGCGCGTTTCTCGATGGCTGCATCGATCACGTGCTGTCAATCAATCGGACCAGCATCGAGCTCCAGGCAGGTAATTTCTCATCCTGGTGGGAGAATCGACAGCGTCTGGAAAAAGCTGAGCAGACCGCCAACGAGCGGTTGCAGCAGGACATTGATCGTCTCTCAACTGCAGCACGGCGGACATCGCACTGGTCTGACAAACTCGAGCAGACCAAATATGGTGGACGACCCGACAACAGCATGGTCGACCGCGGCTATATCGGCCACAAAGCGGCCAAGATGATGAAGCAGGCCAAAGTCATAGAAGCGCGCCAGCAGAAAGCCATCGAGGAAAAATCGCGCTTGCTGCAGGATGTCGAAAACCAGTTCCCTTTGAAAATCCATCCACTCCAGCATCATGCCCGCCATCTGGTCCAGCTCGATGGAGTCAGCATCCAGTATGGATCCAGAACCATCTGTCAGGACATCCAGTTCCTGATCAACCCTGGCGATCGAGTCGCCCTGGCTGGGCCCAATGGCTCTGGCAAATCGAGCCTCCTAAAACTGATCCTGGGCGAGGATATTTCTTACACCGGCACGCTGCTGCGTGCCAGTCAACTCAAACTGTCCTACGTCCCGCAGGATGCATCAGGTTTGACGGGCGGCTTGCGGCCGTTTCTGCAAGAACGCGGCATTGATGAAAGCCTGTGCAAGGCGATCCTCAACAAACTCGATTTCACAAAGGAACAATTTGACAAACCGCTCGATAGCTACAGTGCCGGACAGAAGAAAAAAGTCTTGCTGGCTGCCAGTCTGTGTGAGCAAGCCCATCTCTATATCTGGGATGAACCTTTGAATTACATCGACATCCTATCCCGGATCCAGATCGAGGATCTGATCCTAACCTTCAAACCAACTATCCTGTTTGTCGAGCATGACCGTCAGTTCTGTGACCATTTGGCCACAAAAATCATTGAGTTGGCTGGAATCAGTCAATGAGGAACCCTGAATCCGTCCACCTCGACCAGATGGATCAAGGCATCGACGATTTCGTGGTCATACCAGGTCTCGCGCCGATCCAGCAATTCCGCAAGAGCTGCATCATAACCCAAAGCAGGGCGGTAGGGCCGGTGCGAAACCATGGCCTCGAAGACATCCGCCACAGCAAGGATCCGGGCTTCCTTCAGAATGGCATCCCCGGCCAATCCCTGAGGGTAGCCGGATCCATCCAGTCGCTCATGATGCTGGTGGACAATATCTGCAATCGGAAATGGCATATCGACATCCCGCAATATTTCAAAGCCAGTCTGAGGATGGCTCTGGACCAGCTTGAATTCAATCGCACTCAGCCGGGCTGGTTTGGATAAGATTTCAGCCGGGATCGAAATTTTTCCCACATCATGGACGATGCCCGCCCAGTACAGGGCCTGGCAATGCTCCGGCGGATAATCCAAAAACTCGGCAATTCGTCTGGCGATGATGCCGACGCGCCTCTGATGGCCTGACGTATAGGCATCGCGCAAGTCAATCATACGGGAAATAGACAGCAACGTGCTCTCAAAAGCCTTTTCCAACAGTCCGGCCTTGCTGGCCAGTTCCAGCTCATAATGGACATTTTCCATGGCAATAGCAGTTGTATTGGCCAGGATCTGGATCAATTTGACCTGGAAGGGCGATGCTTCGTACTGGGTTGACCAATAACAGCCAATGGTACCGAGTGGATTATCCGAACGGATCGGTACAACGACCATCCCACGCACAAACGTCGGTTCATAGACAGCATGGGGAACGCGCTCATCTTTGAAAATATTTGGAATCACGACCGTCTGGTGATGGTTCATCGCCCAGCCACTGACACAGTCGGACATCAGGAACCGACTACCCTTCCACAGGGGCTGGATGGCGTCCTCATCGGCATAGAAACAATGATCGCCCTCGCGCAAGACAAAGGTCGCACCATCTGCCCCCGTCAAGTCACGGGCTCCATGGCGGACAATATCCATGATCGTATCCATATCATGAGCTGCCGCCAGCGCCTGGGTCAGATCGATCATGTCGACCATCGTGTCCAAGCTGCGATTCAGGATTTCTTCACTGGACAGGCCAGGCGCATCGTCAAAAATCAGTTTCATTTTCGTAATCCCTATGCCTGGTTTATACCTTCACGCGGTCAGGTCAGCAGCCATACTGTTTAATAGGAAGCATTTTCATTATACTCTTTATAGCAATTGCTGGTATCTCTGGCGACCGTCTTTGGTACGAAAAACAGCTATTTTATTAATAAACCATTGGGTAGGGTCAATGGCACGATACCAAAAGAAAGTTTTGAGGATATTCCCATGTACGCCATAGAAACCATGGTTGCCGAACATCGCCAGATCCTGCGTCTGGCTAACACAATGGAACAGGCCTGTGTCGACATCCTCGACGGCAGGCAGCTGGACACGGCGGATTTCCGGGCAGCGATCGATTTTATTCGCGGATATGCCGACAGGCACCATCACGGCAAGGAAGAGCAGTTTCTGTTCAATGAAATGGCCAGCCGACTCGGGCCCGTAGCCGAGAAGCTGATCAAGCACGGCATGCTGTCTGAGCACAGCCTCGCCCGGTACCAGGTCGTTAGTCTGGAATCGGCCCTTGACCACTATGATCAGTGTCAGGACACCCTCAGCAAACTGAAGATCCTGTCCCATATGATGGCCTATGTGGACCTGATCCGCGGTCACATCGTGCGCGAGGACACTGCTGTCTATCCGTTTGCCGAAAGCAAGCTACCCCCGGATATTTTGCAGGTCATCGATGCGAAAACCCGGGGCTTTGAAACCGATGCCAGCCACGCCGCCGAGGCAGTGCGACTGCTCTCGGTACTCGATCAGCTGGAAGCCCGCTATTCTGTCTAGGCTTAAGGTCGAGCGTCATCCGTCTGGTATCAGTTACGTTCCAGCAAGCGTTGGTAGGTTTTTTCGATGCCAATCGCCCCGAGCGGTGCTGCAATCAGGATCGCGACGACGGCCGCGGTCAGGATCATGTTACCTGCTGCCACGCCTGCTGCCAGTGGCAACGCGCCGATGGCAGCCTGGACGGTGGCTTTGGGCAGATAAGCAATCACGCTGAACAACTTTTCCTTGCCTGACAGTCCCGCACCGCTGATACTGAGCCATGTACCGACAGCACGGAAGACCAGGCCGCCCAAGATCAGGCCGACGACTGCCAGGCCGGCGCCGGCCGCATACCGGACATCGACTTCAGCACCGACCAGGACGAACAGGACGAGCTCAGCGGCGACCCAGATCTTGGAAAATTTGCCGGAAATCCGCCGGGCCAGGACTTCGTAGGTTTTGAGAATCGTTCCCCCCAGTGTCATGACCGCCAGCAAGCCGGAAAACGGAACAACTTGGCTGACAAGGTCTTGCAGGCCAACCATCAGGAACGATACCCCGAGGATGATGAGGACTTTGATCGTATCCCGGATATGCAGCCGGCGGAATATCCGGACCAGCACAAGGCCAGCACCGATTCCGACCGCAACGCCCGCCAGGATCGAGACCGGGATTTCCAGCATCGCCGCCGGGCTGAATCCCTGGCCAGCATAGATGCCCATGAAGGACGTGAAAAGCACGATGTTGTAAATATCATCTGCCGATGCACCGGCCATGATCAGCTGCGGGATGCTGTGTTTCCTGCCATAGCCGGACTCGATCAGATGGATCATTTTGGGCACGACCACAGCAGGCGAAACCGCCCCGAGGATGGCACCCAGGATCGCTGCCTCCAGATAACTGATGCCAAGCAGCAGCGGTGCCAGCAGGACCACTCCGATGATCTCGAAAGTCGCCGGGACAAAGCACATCAGGAGCGCCGGCCGGCCCACTTTCTTGAGATCCCTGAGGTCCAGCGATAAACCAGCCCGGACCAGGATCACGATCAGGGCGATTTCCCGCAGGTCAGTCGAAATGGTGAGAAGATTGGGTGAAATCAAGTCCAGTACGTACGGGCCCAGCACGATGCCTGACAGCAACATCCCCAGCAGGCCAGGCAACTGCAGCTTCTGGAAAATACCCTTCAGGGCGAATCCCAGCATGATGATCAACGACAGGCTTAAAAGCATGCTATTCTTTTCCCTGCTTGCCAAGAGACTTCTGCAATTTGGTGAATTCTGACGTGTCGCCGATCAGGATAAAACCGCTGAAAATGCCATCGCGATAGATCAGCTTGCGGTAGGTACCATTGTCTTCATTGAGCAGCGCATCGAGATCGTAGTGGGCCTCGCCCATGATGCCTTTGTCACCCTGGACAACAATTTTGGTTTCCATCGTGTTGATCACATAGGGCGGGATGACCTTGTCAAAGGACAAGTCACCCCCGGCAGCATTAGTGCCTGCAACGAGACCCTGGGCTTTGGCCACCGACCAGAGGCCGAACCAGTAGCCACCGGGTTCTGCTGCGTCTCCGGCTGCATAGATCCCGGTCGTGCTGGTTTCCATTTTGTCATCGACGCTGATCCGGCGTTGCACGGCCAGGTTGGAATAATCGAGGAACCCGATGTTGGCCCTGACGCCGATGCAAACCAAAACCATGTCGGCATCCAGCAACCGTCCGTCCGTCAAATGGACATGCTGAACAGGGCTGGTGTTTTCCTCGGATTGACCATGGATCTGCTTGAGCTCAGCTGACAGGTGGACCTGGATGTCCAGTTTGCGCACGCGGTCAAGGAACACCTGTGAGCCAGCGTCATCGAGCTGGTTGGCCAGCAATCGTGAGGCCTTCTCGATGATGTCCACGGCGCAGCCTGCCTTGCGGGCAAAATAGGCTGCTTCCAGACCGAGCAATCCGCCGCCGATGACGATGACTTTTTTCGCCTTGCGCAGCTCTTCGGCGACCGTCAGGGCATCTTGCAGTGTCCAGAGCGAGTGGACGCCAGGCCGGGCGATCCCCTGTACAGGCGGGATGAAACTCTGGCTGCCTGAGGCGATGATCAGGCTGTCAAATGATTCCGTCAGGCCATTGTCGAGGCGCAGCTTCTTCTCGATCGGGTCCAAAGCGACAACCGTCTGGCTCAGTCGGACTTCCAGGTGGCGCTCCTCATACCAGCTGGCAGGATGCAGAAAAAGCTTTTCGGCCAATGCTGGCTCGTTGAGGATTTCACAGATCCGGAGCCGGTAGTACGGCATGAAGGCCTCATGGGACAAAATGACGATTTCGGCCTCGGGATCCTGCTTGCGTGCCGCCTCTGCGGCAGTGATTCCGGCAATGCTGCTGCCAATGACCACAATTTTCCTGCTCATCGTGATAACCTCCTGGATTTGGTAGGGTTCAACGCACTCTGTTTTTCATTATAAACGAAAAGGGGACGCCGTCCCAATTTCGGCACTCCGATCCGTGCACAATCGTCAGTGGATAGCAACGATCAGCCTCTCACAGTCGCAGTCGGCATCGTCCCACTGGCTTCTTTTGTCACAGCGGTCGGTGGTAACCACATCAAAGTCGTGACCAGGATCCCTCCGGGCAACAGTCTGGCCATCTGGCGTCAGCATCATCATCCTGAGCACATTGATCTATCTGAGCGTTGTCATGACGCGCCGGCAAATCCAGAACGTCAAGCATACGCACCGGATCCATCCCGGACACTGATCGTCGCTATTCAGCCATAAAAAATGCCGGATCTCCAGCACAAGCGGGATCCGGCATTTTTTATGATGGGATATCAGGCATGGCCAACGGAACAATTTTGATCCGGTCCAGTGCTTTGCGGCATTTCCTTTCTGCCAGCAGGATGTTGCCGCCCAAGGCAGTCAGGTGGCCCAGTTTTTTCAAATGGGCGGTCTGCTGTTTACCATAGAGATGCAAGTGGATATCTTCCGCCGCCAGGACCTCCTCCAGACCCAGGATGGTGTATGGCCCCTGGACTGCTCGATGACCCAGGACATTGGCCATGACACAGGGCGATCTCAGGCGGGTGGATCCTAATGGCAAGCCGGTCATGATCCGGACCAGTTGTTCGAACTGGGAGGTCACACAGGCTTCTATGGAATAATGGCCGGTGTTATGGGGTCGAGGGGCCACTTCATTGACCAGTATCCGGTTGTCCTGAGTCTGGAACAGCTCGATGCAAAAAACACCTGAATCTTGAAATGCGGCCAGTACACGTTCGCTGATTTGCTGGGCTTCCTTTTCGACATCCATGCTGACCAGGGCCGGCACCCGCGACATCTGCAAAATGCTCTGTTCATGCGTGTTTTCGGCGACCGGGTAGAGTTCCACCTGCCCAAGGGCATTGCGGGCAGCCAGAACGGATAGTTCTCGTTTGAAGGGCACATATTGCTCGACCATGCAGGACTGTTCCGGTATCTGTTTCAAGGCGCGCTTAAGCTGGTCATCATCCGCAACGAGCGTTGTGCCTTTGCCATCATAGCCACCGGTACGGTTTTTGATCACCAGCGGGAAACCATGAACAGCAGCAAATTCGCGCAGGTCTTTGAGGGTGGTTACCGCGGCAAAAGCCGGGACTGGAATCCCTGCGTCTTTGAGAAAAGTCTTTTGGATGAATTTGTCCTGGATGATCTTCAAGCTGGATCCGGAAGGGACGATGCGGTGCCCCTCCCGTTCCAGTTCGATCAGGATGTCTGCATCGATGTGCTCGAATTCAAAGGTGGTGACAGCTACTTCCTCCGCCAGCCTGCGGATGGCTGCAGTGTCGGAAAATGCCGCGACAATCTGCTGGTCCGACACTTGCCCGGCCGGGGCAAATGGATTGGGGTCCAGGATTGTCACATGGTAGCCCATGCGTTTGGCTGCGCTGGCCAGCATTTTACCCAACTGGCCGCCGCCAATGATGCCGATTTTCGCCGGAGGTGGAATGATCTGGTTCATGCTGCGTCTTCTGACTGCCCCTCGGCACCGAGCTGTTCCAGAACCTGGATGAATGTTTCCATCAGGGACTGGACAAACTGCTGCTGCTCTTTCAGTTGCTGCAGCGAAACAGCTGCAGGTGCGTCTTCCTTCTGGATTGTGGAAAAGGCAGGGATTGCATGCAGGCAGAAATGATACAAGTCGGCTACAAAAATCTGGAAAGTGGCCCGGAATTCTGCCTCGGCCATATGGGCCTGGAATTTGGTGTTTTGCTGGATCACATCCAGCATCAGGTTCGGGATCCGCCAGAGGTCCACATAGCCTTCATCGTTGAAATACCGGTTCAGGAAATGATCATGGCTTGTGGCATCTTTCTTTTGCTCCAGGCAAAATTTCTCAATCAGGAAATAGAATTCGCGATTGCTGAGCACGCCTGTTGACAGGCCAGTGGTGGGTCTTTGATGTGTTGTTTCGATGTGTTGCATTGCTTTCTCCTCTTTTTGAACAATAAAAAAGCCAATATCCAAAACCTTGCGGCGGTGGAACATTGGCTTACACGAACGTCCAGTGAAATGACTGTACGGGTTGGTCTTCCAATTGATGAGTGTGTGCTTATTTCAAGGCTTTGTCACCAGGAAATCTTCACAGATGGCTTTTCAGGTCCAATTTGTATCACAGCTTGGATCGGACTGTCAAGATATTTTTACAACTCGCTTTCAATCAACTTGGCAATTTCCTTGACCGACGGAACACGACCAGCAGATTTGACTTTGCCATTGATGATCAGACCTGGGGTCTGCAGGATGCCTGTGGCAATGATCTGCTCCATATCCGTGATGTAGAGGATCTGAGCCTCGACACCTAAATCCTTGACCGCCTGTTGCGTCCGGGCGAGGACATTCTTGCAATTCGTACATCCAGATCCGACAACTTTGATTTCCATTAATGATTCTCCTTTTGCTTTTTCTCATGGCATTTCTTGCAGGCTTTGTATTGCTTGTGTCCTCCGGAGAGGTTGTAGACTTTGCGGAAGCCGTGGTTGATCAGGATGTTCTGGGCAGCATTGCCGGTGGTGCCTTTGTTGCAGTAGGTGACAACGGGCTTGTCTTTGTCCAGGCTGGACAACTGCTCACGCAGGCTGCTGTGGGGCATGCTGACCGCATGGTCGACATGGTGTTCCTGATACTGCTTGGCGACCCGGGCATCGACGACCTGGATATCATCCGGGGCGGTGGCCATCAGGTCATCGGCCGTGATGATATCGCGCCCGCGATGCAGGGCATTGTCGAGGATCATGCCGGTATAGAGGACCGGGTCCTTGGTGGTGGCAAACGGCGGCGCATAGGCCAGATCGAGATGGAACAGGTCGGATACGCCCAGACCAGCCGTCATTGCTGTGACAAAGACATCCATCCGTTTGTCGACACCCTCATAACCGACGATCTGAACCCCAAGCAACTTCTCGGTCTTGCGATCGGCAATGGCCTTGATCACCATCTCCTTGCCACCATAGTATTCCGGCTTGTCGGGCTTGATGTTGTGGCTGATCACAATGTCGTAACCACTGTCGCGGGCCTGTTTTTCATTGAGGCCACTGGCGGCAATCGTCCGGTCGAAGAGCTTGAAAATGCCTGTCCCCGCGATGCCGCGGAACTCGAGGCTGCCACCGGTGATGGCATCACCGGCAATTCGGCCCATTTTGTTGGCTGTGGAACCGAGTGGACGGTAAATCGGCCGGCCATCGACGATCGAGAAACTCTCAGTGCAATCACCACAAGCATAGACATCCGGGATATTGGTCTGCATCCGGGTGTTGACGGCAATCGCCCTGGTCTGACCCAGGGCCACCCCCATCGCCTGGGCGAGAGCCGTGTTCGGCCGGACTCCGACCGCCAGGATCACCAGGTCGGCATCGACCGTCGAACCATCGTCGAGATTGACCGATCCAGGCCAGATTTCGGTCGCAGCAACGCCCGTCAAAACCGTGACATGCTTCTTGACCAAGGCTTCTTCGACGTAAGGGGCCAGATCCGGATCAACAAAGGGACAGACCTGGGGCAACTTTTCCACCACGGTCACCAGGATACCAGCGTCGACCAGGTTTTCGACCATCTCGAGGCCAATGAACCCACTGCCGACGACAACTGCGGTTTTGGGCTGATGTTCCTCGATGTAGGTTCGGATCGCGCGGGCAGAAAGCGGATTTCTGAGGGTGAAGACATGCGCCAAATCAACCCCGGGGATCGGCGGCACAATCGAGGTCGCTCCGGTGGACAGGATCAGGACATCATAGCGGTCCGTGAAGGTCTCACCTGTGACAAGATTTTCAACCACCAGGGTCTTGGTTGCAGGATTTACGGAAAGGACCTTGTGCCGGATCAGGATGTCAACCTCGTATTTGTCGCGGAAGAATTTAGGATCGCGTGGCGTGAGTTCTTCGAGCTTAGCGACTTTGCCGCCGATGTAGTAGGGCAGGCCGCATCCGGAATAGGAAATGTGCTCATCCATTTCATAGATCACAATTTCTGCGGTTTCGTCATTGCGCCGGGCCTTGGCTGCGGCAGAGGTTCCGGCAGCCACTGCACCGATGATCACAATCCGTTTGGACTCATTCAGTTTACTCATGCTTCAAGCTCCTTTGCCCGGGGAAACCAATGAGGCGTTTTGTTGGCAATCTTGACCAGGGTCAGCATGACGGGCACTTCGACCAGGACGCCGACAATCGTCGCCAGGGCAACCGGTGATGTCGGGCCAAAGAGTGCGATCGCGACTGCGACCGCCAGTTCGAAGAAATTGGAGGCGCCAATCATGCCAGCCGGCGCTGCGATCGAATGGTCCAGTTTAAGGCTTTTGCTGGCCAAATAGGCAATGAAAAAGATCAGGAAGGTCTGGATCGTCAGGGGAATGGCGATCAGGAGGATGTGCAGGGGATTGTTGAGGATGACGTCTCCCTGGAAAGAGAAAATGATGATCAGGGTCAGGAGCAGGCCGCCGATGGTCACGTCATTAAACTTGGGGATGAAGGAATGGTTGAAATATTCGATCCCCTTGTGCTTGATCACGTTCACCCTCGTCAGGACTCCAGCGGTCAGCGGGATGACGACAAACAGCACCACAGAAAGGATCAGGGTAGCCCAAGGGATCGTGATGCCACCGATGCCCAGCAGCAGGGCGACAATCGGTGTGAAGGCGATCAGGATGATCAGGTCATTGGTCGCAACCTGGACCACGGTGTAGGCCGCATTGCCTTTGGTCAGGTAGCTCCAGACAAAGACCATCGCCGTGCAAGGTGCTGCGCCGAGCAAGATCGCACCCGCCAGGTAGTCCCGCGCCAGATCAGCCGGAATCAGTTGCTTGAAAATGACGTAGAAAAAAAACCAGGCGATCCCGTACATCGTGAACGGCTTGATCAGCCAGTTGGTCACCCAGGTCACATAGAGACCTTTGGGGTTCTTACCGATGTATTTGATGCTGGCAAAGTCGACCTTCATCATCATCGGGTAGATCATCAGCCAGATCAGGATCGCAATCGGAATCGAAACCTGGGCATATTCAAAGCGGCCAAGAAATTGGGGGATGGCTGGCAGGAAACGTCCGATCAGGATGCCTGCGATCATGCAAAGGGCGACCCAGATCGTCAGATACTTTTCAAAAAAACTGATACCGGTGGATGCTTTGGCGGGTTTACTCATGTGTGTCTCCTCGTCTCTCTGATTTTACTCATGAACAGCAAGATGTGGCGGGGATTTCCTTTTTCCGCATGGCTTCATAGAACTTTTTCAAATTGTCCGGCAGGACATAAGCCGCTTGTACTTCTGGCCCGGTAGTGGCTGGGCTGCCATAGACAGCTTTGAGGATTGCATCAATGATCATGGCCTTGGGTGGCTGTGTATAGTCCATACCCTGCCAGGTCCAGATCCGGCAATCGACACTGTCTCCACACAGATCGCCGCATGAGTCACACTGGTTTTCCTTGACCTCGACCGCGATGTCGTGGCCATCGAGCCGGATGGTCGGTGAACTGACAAATTCGTACTGGATGGCCAATTCCTCAGTGTTGACATTGACCTTGTTGATCACGACTTCGATTCCGGCCGATTGCAAAATCTGGGATACGTCTGCGACCGCCTGGTCAAGCGTATCGTCGGTTCCCTGGCAGCGGGTGCAAACTTCGAGATCGAGGTAAAGAAAATCAATGACGATACGCCGAACGGAAGTCGCAGCATTGCCAGACACTGATGTGACTGAAGATGCAATTGGTTTCGCTGCATCCCCGCAGCAGCTCACGCCAGGACAACACGACGATGCTTTTTTCTTCAGCAACATGAGATTTCTCCGATCCTTTTATAGCAACAGGAAGCTGAAAGCATTGAAGGTATAGCCGATGATCAGGATCCCGACCAGGACGATACTGGCAAAGATCACCAACAACGGCGTTTTGACGACTTTTTTCAACAGGATCATCGATGGCAATGACAGCGCGGTCACTGCCATCATGAAAGCCAGCACGGTGCCGATGCCGACACCTTTGCCAACCAGGGCTTCGGCGATCGGCAGGGTACCAAAAATATCCGCGTACATCGGGGCGCCAACGACGGTCGCCAAGGGCACAGAAAAAGCGTTTTGCTGGCCGAGGACTGCGGAAATGATGTTCTCCGGGATCCAGTTGTGGATGGCCGCGCCGATGCCGACGCCAATCAGGATGTAGAGCCAGACCTTGTGGATGATCTCCCGGACCTGGTCACGGGCATAAAGCAGGCGGTCTTTGACAGTTTGATCCGGCAAATCCATGCCTGCACCACCCTGGATCTTGAAGACATAGCTCTCGACATACTTTTCCAGTTTGAGATGACTGATCAGAGAACCGCCAATGACCGCCAGGATCAGGCCGACCACTACGTAGGCGATCGCGATCCGCCAGTTGAAGATACTCGCCAGCAGAAGAACCGAAGCCAGATCGACCAGGGGAGAGGAAATCAGGAATGAAAACGTGACGCCGATCGGCAACCCGGCACTGGTAAAGCCGATAAATAAAGGGATCGATGAGCAGGAGCAAAACGGCGTGATGGTTCCGAGCAAGGCACCCAGCACATTAGCCCAGATCCCGTTGAAACGGCCCAGGATCGCCCGGGTTCGCTCGGGTGGAAAAAAGCTCTGGATGTAGGAAATGGTGAAAATCAGGAAAGACAGCAAGATGAAGATCTTGATCGTATCGTAGATATAGAAATGGATGCTGCCGCCGATGCGGTCGGATACAGGGAGTCTGAAAACCTTTTCAACCAGCAATCGAATCAGATCGGATAGCCAGTTCATTTTCAGCAGCTGGTTATTCATCCAGCTGAAAATCGAGACGATGAAATCCATATTTCCTACTTTCTACAGATACAATGATCTTTTTCAGAAGTCACACTGTTTATAAATAATTTCACTGACTCAACCAGTTCCATATCCAATGAATAGCGAGTCCAGGTTCCTTCTTTCCTGGCTTTGACCAAACCACACTCGGTCAGGATTTTCATGTGGTAAGACAGCGTCGGTTGTGTGATTGCAAATGCTTCAAGAATGTTGCAGGCGCATAGTTCATCACAGGACAGCATATCCACGATTTTTAGCCGGGTCTCATCGGATAAGGCCTTGAAGATCAAGGCAGAATCACTGTAAGAAAGCATGCGATGACCTTCTTTCTACTTTTTCATAGAGATTTGTCTATATAGAAAATAACATCTATATAGACAATCGTCAATCTATAACCGGTAAAAAACAAAAACGACAGCGTTTGGACTGGCTAGACAATGGGTTCAGGCTTATAAATAGGGTTCCAGGGTGTGCAATGCATCCTCATAGTCAAAGTTGAGGATTTGCTTTTCAAGCAGATGGGCATCGTCACCCATGAACCGAAGCAGGATCTCTTTCGCAGGCACGATCTGTTCATTCACTTCAGCGTCATTTGCGGAAAGCAGCCGATGGAACTTTTGCAGAATCTGCCGGATTTGCCGAGTGTCCTCCGGTTTCGAATCAGTCACAGGAACGCCTGCGGCTCTATTGCCCACTGCAGTTCGATAACCTCGGACCAATCCAGTCAGTACCGCTGCCAGTTGTTCGATCTGTTGTTCATAGACGGGATCTGCAGGATTTTGATTGGCCCGGGCCATCTTTTCCAGAATCTTTGCCGCTTCCTGGACAGCATCGGCTCCCAGTGTTCCTGCCGATCCTCTCAAGGTATGGGCCACATGTTGGATGGTCTTCAAGTCATGTTGCAAGAGAGCCTCCCGGATTTTTGCCGGCTCATATTCGTGCAGATCGATAAACTGGCCCAGAATCCGGATGTACAGGTCCACTTCCCCCTGCAGCATCTGGATTCCGGAAATTACATCCAGGCCCGGGATGGCAGAGAGCTGTTCCAAAACAGCATCAGAAGGCATAGGATTTTGCGACTGGCCAGAACCGCTACGTGAAGTCGAGAGTGATTCACCCGCCGATTGGATCCCGTTCTGTTGGTCCGGTTCCAGCCAGTTGACGAGCATCCCGTAAAGCAGCTCCGGGGAGACAGGTTTGGACAGGTGGTCATTCATGCCGGCATTCAGGCATCTTTGCCGGTCTTCGGCATAAGCATTGGCAGTCATCGCGATGATTGGAACAGTCTGGCACCCGGGTAGCTGGCGAATCGCAATGGTCGCCTGGAGTCCGTCCATGACAGGCATCTGGACATCCATCAGGATCAAGTCGTAGTGGTGCATTTTGGCCAGCTCCAAGGCCTCCTGGCCATTATCAGCGATTTCAATGGTGACTCCAAAAGCTTCCAGAAGCTGGCACGTGACTTCCTGATTGACCTTGTTGTCTTCAGCCAGTAAAATCCGGGCACCCTGGCGAGCCTGGAGCCGGGGATCAAACTCAAGGTTATTGCTCTGGAGTCCGATTGCAGGCGGCATCAAAAGATCCGTCAAGACATCATTGAGCACTGAAATCGTCAGTGGTTTGATCAGAATACGTGCGATCCCTTCTTGCTCCAGATCGATCTCAGATGACTCTGCCACATAGGAGGTCATCAGGATGACTTGCGGTGGAGAAGTAAGGGTTGCTTTTTTGACCAGATGGGCAGTCTCCAGCCCATCCATTCCCGGCATTTTCAGATCGACAATCACAATCTGGAAGGGATCTCCTTCCAGATCAGCTTGCCTGATCAAATGCAGTCCTTCACTGCCACTTTCACAAAGGATCGTGCGCTGGCCTAGTTGATTGGTCATAGCCGCCACCAAGGTTCTGGCGTCTTCAAGATCATCAATGATCAGGACTCGCGAGCCAGCTATGGATTGTAAATAAAGCGCGTTTTCGGGAATCCTGGTACTGGTTTCAAATGGTAGCTCCACCCAGAAGGTGCTCCCGAGGCCCAGTTCACTTCTCACCCCGATGACACCGCCCATCAATTCAGCCAGCTTTTTGCTGATTGCCATACCGAGGCCTGTCCCTCCATAAAGCCGGGTTGTCGAAATATCTCCCTGCTCAAATTCATTGAACAGCCGAGACAAATGTTCAGCCTTCATACCGATTCCACTATCTTCGATTTCAAACCGCACCCGCAGACTGTCTGTGTTTTGGTGCAGAAGCTGGCCCCGGATGATGATGAATCCTTTTTCGGTGAACTTGACAGCATTGCTCGCAATGTTGAGCAGTATCTGGCGCAAACGATGGCTGTCACCTCGGATCACCCGGGGAATGTGGTCCAAATCGACCAGAAGATTTAACTGTTTGGATTCGATGTCGTTGGCGATGACACCGCAAATATGGTCGATGACTCGCGAGGGTTCGAAATCCTGGACATCCAGTTTCATCTGGCCTGCCTCGATCTTGGACAAATCCAGGATGTCATTGATAATGGTCATCAGGTGGTCGGCAGCCTGGGTCAATTTCTGGATCTGGTCCAATTGGCGGAGTGTCAGCGGATCTCTCCGGATCAGATGGGAATAACCGATGATCGCATTCATCGGCGTCCGGATCTCATGGCTCATATTGGAGAGGAATGCGCTTTTGGCTCTACTGGCCGTTTCAGCCAATGCCCTGGCAGATTCCAGCTGCGCAGTCCTGGAAACAACCAGTTCTTCCAGATGTTTACGGTAGACATCCAGTTCCTGGGTAATCCTGAATCGTTCCTGGTTGATGATGGCGATACCAATCTGGTCGGCACACTGGCCGCAAAACAGGACATCGTCTGTTTTCCAGCCGGGAAATGGCTGGTACATCCCAAACGCAAGCATGCCTTTGGGAATGCCTTTGGCCTGGATCTCACAAGCAAGAAACGCATCAAAACCTGATGGGTTCAGATAGGATTCTTTAAAGGCGATCAATTCAGGATCTTGCGTGCTGGAATCAATTTGAATGAAGTGCTTCTCCTGGAGCAATCCTCTCAAGGTATCAAGCAGAACTTTCCCCAAAGACATACCCGCCCTGGATGAATGATCCATACGATTGAATGAAGCGTCGCATTTCAAGGTGCTCTCACTGGCGTCCAGCATCCAGACGGAAACCTCGTCGATGGCCATCTCCAGACAAAGCAACTCTGACATGTTCTGCGAGAATGTTTCCAATTCGCCATTGACCCCTGATTCCAAACCACTGATCTTGCGAATCACCACAGCCTTGTCCTGCAATCTCCTGGCCACGGTCAACTGTTCGAGCTCTATCTGCTTTTGTTCAGTAATGTCCCGCCAGACCACACAAATAAATGGTTTGCCGTTGTATGAAATAGGCGTCAGCCGGACATCCGCATCCTGAGCAGATCCATTCTTGCGCCGATGCCTGGTTTCAAACCGCACAGAACGGCCGGCAGCAACCTCGGCAATGTTGTATTTGATCATTTCCAGTGAATGCTCCATCTGGAAATCGACGGTTGTCATCAGGGAGAACTCCTCCCGAGTGTATCCCAGGCCAAGGCACGCCTGGTCATTGAAATTGATGAACCGGCCGGTTTCGACATCAACCAGGGCAACTGCTTCCTGAGTCTGTTCAAACATCAGCTTGAAAAGCTCATCCTTCTCCCGGGCTGACTCGGCTTTTCTCCTGTGGTTGACGGTCTCTGCCAGCCGGCTGACAATATTCTCTGCCAAGTCCACTTCTTCTTTGAGGAAGATGTCCATGTCGCGCGGCAGTCGCTCCTCGGTGTATACGATGGCAAGCCGGATCTTGTCACCCTGTTCACAGGTTCTTTCCGTGACAAGCATCCAAGGGGTTTCCAGATAACCGTCACTTTGATAGACCTGGTCTCCAAGCTGGATTTGCACCTGCGCAATCTCTGGATACTGCCAGCCGGATCCAATGACCGGAACAACCGAAGCAAACATCTGGTCCAGAGGCTGGTTCTCATGTGTAGTTAAGGCAAATACCTTTTCCCTGCAGGCTCGTTCTTTCAGACGCTCGATCAACAGCCAGTGTTCGTGCTGGAGATCCAATTCAGCCTGTTTGCGGATCGAAATATCTTCGATCGACACCATGAGGGACGGATCTCCTTCGAAATCAACCAGGCTGGCTGACATCAAGGCCCAATAGGGTTTTTTCTCCCAATTGAGCAGCTGCAATTCATAATCATAAACATGGCCTTGCTTTCTGAACATATCCAGGAAAATTTGCCTGTCAGCAGGGTCAAAATAGAATTCCCCGGCCGGCATACCGATCCCCTGGCCATGCGAAAAACCCAGCTGGTGCTGTGCGCGCAGGTTGCCATATCGCAGTGTCCCGTCTTTGATCCTGACAATGATGATCGGGAACGGTGCATTCTCAATCAGGCTGCGGTACCGTGCTTCACTGAGGGCCAGAGCCTGGCGAGTCGTGTACGGTTCCGTCATGTCCCGTACCACTGCGATGCACTGCCGGCTGCCTGACATGGCAAGGATACGACACTCATAATGAAACGGTCCACCCGGCATGTCGAGATCATACTCGAAGGATGAGGATTCCTGGGTCGAGAATGCTGCTTCAATCGCTTGCTGAAAACCCGCAGCCACATCGGGCGGCAAAGCATCTGGAACCCGTTTGTTGATGAATTGTTCCGGTTGCAGATACAGCTTCTCCGTGTTCCGGCTGCGATAATCAAGGATTTTCCCTGATTCATCCAGAACAAAAAAATGTCGGGTGTCAATTCGAAAAAAGACCTGAAATCCTGGTTGGCAAATGCGTGTTCATTCATGTGCACACCCTTCATTTTCTGTTCAATGACTTTGGATCAGCGGTCTGACAACTGCTGCAAGGTTGTCAGGAAAGCCTCTCGTTCAGTTTCAAATGCGGCAACAACGTCGGGGTCAAAATGGATACCTTTTTGCCTGCGGATCTGGTCAACAGCTTCATCAAAACTCCAGGCCTGTTTATAAGGCCGGGATGTTGTCAAAGCATCGAATACGTCTGCCAGCGCCATCAGTCGCGCTGGCAGTGGGATGGTCCGACCACTGATTCCAGTTGGATATCCGCTGCCATCCCACTTTTCGTGATGGAATTTGGCAATTGTTTCGGCCATTTCCACAAATTCAAGCGATGATAATCTGGTCTCTTCACTCAAGGCCGGATTGAGCGCAATGGACTGGTTGATGGCACCCCGCAACGTCCGGGCGCCGATCTGGCAATGGGTTTTGATGATTTCAAATTCCTCTGCTGACAGTTTACCTGGCTTAAGCAGAATAGCGTCTGGAATTCCTATCTTGCCTATGTCATGCAGGGGGGCAGCCTTGACAATGGTCCGGATTTTTTGTTCAGTCAATTCAAACTCGTAGCGCGGCTGACTCATTAACTGTCTGGCCAGAATCTCAATGTAGGTGCAGGTGCGTAAAATATGGTTGCCAGTGTTGTCATCCCGGGCTTCGGCCAGCTGGGTCAGGGAGATCAGCGCGACATCCTGGATCAGTAAATTTTCCTGGACGCGGCGGTTGACCTCAGCCTCCAGCCATTGGTTCTGGTTGCGCAGGCGATCCCTGGCCTGTTTGAGTTCCAGTTGTGTCTTGATCCTTGCCAGGACGATACCCGGTTTGAAAGGCTTGGTGATATAGTCAACAGCTCCCAGGCTCAGACCCTGGCCCTCATGGTCATCGCTATCCAGGGACGAGATGAAAATGACCGGAATATCCTGCGTAGCTGGGTGCAGCCGCAACTTTCTCAAAGTCATGAATCCATCGATCCCAGGCATCATGATGTCCAGCAAGATCAGGTCAGGGCGAGGGGCGATGTGAACAGCCTGCAGCACAGCCTCACCGGACTTGCAGGCTCTCACTTTGTAGAAATCCTTCAGCACCTGTGTCAGAGCTGTCAGATTAACCGGTTCGTCATCAGCGATCAGGATCTCAGCTTTTTCCATGGGTAGTCCTCAGATGTTATAAAGTGCTGAGTGATAATCCTATTTTAACAGGTTTTGAATGTGAATATGCAGCCATAGACAAGCATTCAGAATTTTACGCTATACTATAACGACCATCCAAAACATCACTTGTGGGAAGATCGCATCCATGAAACGAACATCCGGTCTGATCTATGTCATCCTTGGAGCCTCTTTGTGGGGGACATTACCCGTTTTCAGTCGTCTGGCCTATGCTGCCGGCAGCACAGCCGTGACAGCGGCTGCCATGCGGGCCTATCTGGCGGCCCTCCTGAGTCTTGCCTGGCTTTTTGTCCAGCGCAACCAATGGCACCTGTCCATCCGCGACTTCCCATTCTACCTGCTCTATGGTGCAACAGGTATCGGTGGCACCTTCCTTTTTTACATGATGGCAATTGAGCGGGTCTCGACGGCAATGGCGGTCATCCTGCTCTACACCGGACCGGCCTTTGTCATCCTGATCTCACGCCTGGCCTTTGGCGAGCCGATCACGCGGGCCAAGGCGTCAGCACTGGCCTGCACCTTTGCCGGCAGCATCCTGGTTGTCCGAGGCTACGATCCAGCCTCGCTTGCCGCGAGCTGGTCTGGCATCCTGATTGGTCTGGCCTCCGGCCTCTGCTACTCCATGACGACAGTTCTTGGTCGCATGGCCAGGCAAAAAAACACATCAACCATCAATGCGAGCCTGATGCTGGTTTTTGGTGCTCTGGTTTTCCTGCCGATCAATCCGCCCTGGAAGATCCCCCTGCCCACCCCGGTTTTGTGGCTAAACTACTTGGCACTGGCCATTCTGGGCAGTGTGCTGGCTTACGCTTTTTACCTCAAGGGCTTGTCCACAGGATTAGACGGCGGTGTAGCCAGTCTGGCGGCCACCATCGAACCAGTTCTGGCCACCCTTCTCGGGGCCCTGGTCTTCAACGATCGCCTGGAACCGCTGCAAATGCTGGGTGTGGCAGTGGTTCTTACCGGGATTGTGCTGCCGATCTTGTGGCTGCCCCACAAGCGGTCTGCCGCTCTGGACGGAGGTATCTGTCCGGATATTGAATCAGTCAGGACAAGAACTGATAAGCCACATTGAATCGAGTTTTGATCGACTCATAGATCAATCGATTGTCATCCGACGGCTGGATTTTGCCAAATGAATGGACAGTCTGGATCTGGTTGAAAGCTGTTGCGTAATCTGCAAACACACTTCTGTTAACAGCCGCAGTCATGAAGGCGCCATAAAGGGTCGATTCGTAATCCTGGCAGAACAGGATTTCATTCTGGGTGAAATCAGCCAGCATTTGACTGAAAACCGGATTTTTGAACAAGCCGCCACTGGTCATAACCGCGTGGCCCTGGCCGATGTGTGGACGCATCAAGTCGATGTGATTGGTGAATTCACAAGCAATCCCCTCCAGGCATGCCCGGGCCATGTCACCGCGGGTCGACCCAAGGCTGACGTTCATGATCTGTGCTTTGGCTGCGATATTCCAGTCCGGGGAACCCCTGCCCTGAAAGAATGGCAACACCAGCACCCCGTTGGATCCGGCCGGAGTTGCTGCGATCTCCTGATCGGCCGCGAGGTAAGGCTGATCTTCAGAGGTGTAATATCGCTTGATAAAGAAATCAAATGCAGCCGTGCAGGTCAGCATGGTCGTTTCAAGCACATACTGGCCCGGGATGGCCGACGCCCCGCAGATCAAGCTGCGGTCATGGATATCCGGAACATGGTCCGTTGCAGAGATTACATAGCCACCGGTTCCTGCCGTCACCTCGATATCACCACTCTGCAGGACACCCAGTCCCAAGGCTGAGCATTGCTGGTCACCGCCTGCACTGATCAAAGGCAACCGGGCAGGCAATCCGGTGTAATCAGACGCTTGCGCTGTTAACTCGCCGATTACACTGGAAGGCTCGACCAGGCGGCATAATTTTGATTCATCAACCTGGTAGAGATCAAGCAACTCTGGATCCCATTGCCGAGTCCGGATGTTCATCAGGGAGGTGCGGCTGCCATAACTTTGGTCAGTAACAAATTCACCAGTCAGATGAAAGGCCAGATAATCTGCCGGAGTGACCAATTTATAGGCTGCTTTGTAGACATCCGGTCTGTTTTCCCTGATCCAGCGCATTTTACTGCCGGCAAATGCGGAATTGACACTTGCACCTGACAAACGGATAATCCGCTCGTTGTCCTTCTGCAAATCGGTGCAAATCGACAACACGCGCTTGTCCTGCCACATGATGGCATTCAAGAGCGGTCTGCCTTCCTGGTCGACTGGAATGACTGAAGACCGCTGGCTCGTCATCGCAAGCGCCAGTGGGATCAGTTGCTTGTCCTGAATCACTGCACCGGCTTCGCGTAGCAAATCAAAACAGCTGGTCCGCCAGATTTCCGGATCCTGTTCAACCAGAATGTCACTGATGAATTCTGGCGAATATTTCCGCTGCTGCAACCAGAGGATTCTGGCTTTTGTATCGATCAAGGCACATCTCATGCTGGATGTACCGACATCGATGACAATCATCGTTTCACAGGTTGACGACATAACAGGCTCCTCAATCTGAAATTTGTAAAACAGCATTATAAACCTGTTGTGTTTATTCCTTCAATCAGAGCCCCTTTTTGTTCCTGCCTCCATTTGCCGGGGAAACGGCTTTGACCTGGATCGATCGTTCCAGTGACGCCATACATGCCGCTGTGCAAGGCCAGGGAAGCGATGCTGTTCCTCGACTTCAAGGAATTCTTCTGCGGCGACTCACACACTCATTGAAATGGCCGAGTCTGTAGGACCATTTCTGCTTTTACAGGCACCTGGCATGCTTTGAAACGTTGATGGCTGGTTGTATTAATCCACTTGACGCTGCAAGTCGCACAGACAGTATGGGTCTGACGATTAACACCATAATCCACACAAGAGTGTTCGACCAACTCATCGGCTTGTAAAAGCGACTGAAGAACTGTTTGATTTTCGTAGACCATGTTCAATTTCCCATTGACCACAATCGGAATCGATGCGAGAGTGACACTGGATATCATTGTGTATACTTCTCCAGAAAATTATAACTTTCAATAGATGAATTGATGGAGGTAATTGCGACTGGTCAGCAAGGCTCGCTCGCAATCAGCCGTGCTGGCTTCATAAGCCTTGTCCTCGACTTCGATGCAAGCCGGCCCCTGGTAGCGGACAT